>OLPI01000802.1_pt1 | contig 29387 bp, 19 predicted proteins | sample 1672361 | NCBI WGS metagenome assembly OLPI01 (sample SAMEA3136675, study PRJEB25190) | human gut metagenome
GGAAACCGGGCGGGAAGCGTTTTTGACCACATAGATTACCACAGACGGCGCTGGAGTACCCGGAAACAGTGGAAATAAGAGCGTCAAAGAGTAAGTGAAACAAATTAAAAAGCGCCGAAAACCGCTATAAACGAGCGGAAAAAGTATTCCCGATAAGTTTGGGAGCATGAGGCCCGGGGTTCGAGTCCCCGCACTCCGACCAAAAAACTTTGAAAAGCCGCCTTTTTATGCGGTTTTTCTGCGTTAAAAGTTCAGTTTTTTCATTTTGCGTTGACCATATAAGTTGCTGAAAAATATGGGTCAAAGTGCGAAAACAGTAATGCGGCGGCAAGTTCAATTTGCCGCCGTTTTCTCATTTGACCCACAACCTGACCCACACAGGCAAAACTGAGACAACCACACGGAATTTGGGGGCAAAAAACGCCTTAAGATGTTCAGATTGAAAATGCAGTCGAAATAGGGTATTATTGGATAACGGTAGGCCTTGTGCCTGCAAAGCCAGCCGTACGGTGTTCCCGTGCGGCTTTTTGTATTTCGCATTCCACATGCAAAACGGAGAGATGCTGTAAAGCAGTATCTCGGTGATGAAACGGCCCCGTGCGTCCTTGGGTATCTGCTCGGCGGCAGCTGACAGCGGACCGCTTTAAGATGAATATCGTCAACTGTGCCCTGCTTGGCGCACTCGTCCTGTCCATGCCAGAACGGCCGGACGTGGAACGGCTGACGGACTTTTACGAATACCCGGGCGGCAGCGGCTATGAAGGGCGGTTTACCCGGTGCGGTATCTGCACACTGATGCAGGAACTGGGATCGTACGACCTGACGCTGGCTCTGTGTCATCCGGACTATACCATGAGTGAGACCGGCGGCGCGACAAACTTTGTGCGGGCGTATACTCTGGCCTCCGGCGGACCCTACTGCGACTGCGGCTATAAAAAATGCGTGAAAAAAGTGCCCCTAGGCCTTCTTGGCGTCCTTGCTGCCCAGGACCTTAATGCCGGTGGTGCCGAACAGCACACCGGCGGCAAACATGGCAAATCTCTTCATGGCAGATCGCTCCTCTATATTTTGCAGCAGTTAGATGTGGCTAACCGCCGCCTGTAAGATAGCACAGCACAGGAAAAAAGTAATACTTTTCCGAAATAAAATTGCCAAAAATACTGCGGAATGCAGCGTGCTTTGCAGGGAAAACGGCAAGGGCGCCCCGCATAGCCGCAAAGCCCACAGGCCGTCGGAGGCGTCAATGACACCTCCGACGGCCTGAAGCAAAGGCAGCGAGATAAAGGAAGGAAGTTTTTTATAAGGAAGGTTTGGTGGGCGGGAGTAGCGCCCATGAAGAAGTTTCTTGCCCGCTGCCCGGGGAAAAAAGCAAGGTCATGCCCGCACCGGTGCGTCACGGCGTATGGCCAGCAGCACCGCCGCCGACAGCGGCAGGCAGGCCGTCAGGCCCCACAGGGGGATGCCGTAGCCTACCTGCTCGATGAGCCGCCCCAGCACCGTGGGCGCGATCAGTGCTGACAGAGATACGCCCAGCACGATGATGGATGAGGCCGAAGCCGTCCGAGTGGGGAACGTCTCGCAGCAAAGGATCACCAGGGCCGGGACCTCCGCGCCCTGCAGCAGGCCCAGCAGCACCAGAAGCACCCGCTGGACGGCCAAAGACGGCGTCAGCAGCAAAACCGCAAACACGCCGGCCGACAAAAAACAGGTAAGCAGATAGAACGTCCGCACCGACATACGCTTATACACCAGCGGCGAGAGCATACGGACCACCAGTGCGCCCAGGAAAAACAGGGTGAGCATGGCGTTGGCCGCGCCGCCTGCCATGCGGTGCACGGTCTTGTAGTAGTTGGGCAGCCAGACGGCGATGCCGTTCTGGAAGCACAGATACAGGAAACAGCACAGCAGATAGAGCCATGCGCGCTTGTCACGAAAGATCTCCGCCGGGTTGGCCACGGACCTGTCCCGCAGGGCCGTCATATCGGCGTAGGGCGTGTGGGGCGTGGCGCGGCGGGACACCGTCCAGAACACCGCGCCCAACACCAGCGCCGCCGCGCCCAGCACCAGATACGGTACGGCAAAGGTGGCGGGGCGGCCGCTGTCGGTAAGCCATGTCACCAGCAGGGGCGCCAGCATGGCGCCCAGACCGTAGAAGCCGTGAACGATGGGCAGCAGCGTGCTCTTCTTCTCGGAAAACACGTCGGCGATGACGCCGTTCATCAGTAGGTCGATCGTGATATAGCCCACACCGCCGATCAGCGCAAACACCAGCAGCAGCCCGTAGCTGTCATTGCCGTACAGGGGCATGGTGCCGATGGTCACACCGGCCACGCCCACCAGCACCGCGCCGGCCAGCAGGCCGTACAGCTTGTGGAGCCGTTCGCCGAACAGGCCCAGCAGCACCGTCATCACGATGCCGCCCAGGGACTGAATGGTCATCACGAAGCCCTGGCGGCTTTCGGTGATGCCGAAAAAGGCCATCATGGACTCGGCGTTGGCGCCAAAGGCATTGAAATAGACGCCGTACAGCAGAAACAGAGCGAAGCACAGGACCGCCAGCAGCGGCAGGGTACGCTTTGCGCCGCTCATGCCCGGCTCCTCATGGCGGCCAGGGCATGGAAGGTCTCCCGCAGGGCGGGATATTGCCGCAGATAGAGCTGGTAGTAGGGCTCATAGGCGCGGCCACATTCCGCATCGGGGTACAGAACGGTATCCGGCTTGACGATGGCATCGCAGGCGCTCTCCACGGAGGGATACACACCGGTGCCAACACCGGCCAGAATAGCCACGCCCAGCGCCGGGCCCTCCAACGCCGCCTTGGCGGTCTGGATGGGGCAGCCGTACACATCGGCCAGCATTTGACGCCAGAATGCGCTCCGCGCGCCGCCGCCGCAGGCCATCATTTCCTCCGTAGGCACATTCATGCCACGGAGCACATCCACGCACTGACGCTGGGAGTAGGTAACGCCCTCCAGCACAGCGCGAATCAGGTGGCCGCGGCCATGGCCGCCGGACAGGCCGATAAACGCGCCCCGGGCCTTCTCGTCCAACAGCGGGGATCGCTCGCCCATCAGATAGGGCAGGAACAACAGGCCGTCGGCGCCGATGGGGGTTTTCTCGGCCAGGGCCGTCATCAGCTCGTAGGGGTCCACGCCCTGTTTGGCCGCCTCGGCCACCTCGCCGGCACAGCAGGTATCCCGCAGCCAACGCAGGGACTGACCCGCCGCCAGCGTGCAGCTCATTACCGCCCACTTGCCGGGAACGGCGGAGCAGAAGGTGTGTACGCGGCCCGCCGGGTCGATGGAAACGCTGTCCGCATGGGCAAAGACCACGCCGGAGGTGCCCAGCGTCGTAAAGGCCTTTCCGTAGCGGACAGTACCGGTGCCCACAGCCGCGGCGGCGTTGTCGCCCGCGCCGCCCACCACGGGCGTACCCTCGGCCAGGCCGGTCAGGGCGGCAGCTTCCGCCGTCACCGTTCCGGTCACGTCCACAGACTCGTACATCCGGCCCAGCAGCGCCGGGTCGATGTCCAGCTTGTTCAGTATCTCGTCAGACCACTGCCGCCGGGGCACGTCCAGCAGGTTCATGCCGGAGGCGTCGGATACCTCGGTGGCAAACTGGCCGGTGAGGCAGTAGCGAATGTAATCCTTGGGCAGCAGGATATGACGGCAGGCCTTGTAGACCTCCGGCAGATGCTTCCGCACCCACAGGATCTTCCCAGCGGTAAAGCCCGCCAGGGCGGGGTTCGCGGTGATGGCGATGAGTTTCTCCGCGCCCACAGTCTCGGTGATCTCACGGCACTCCTCGCCGGTGCGGCCATCGCACCACAGGATGCTGCGGTGCAGCACCTCTCCCCTCTCGTCCAGCATCACCAGGCCGTGCATCTGTCCGGAGATACCCACACCGGCAATATCGGCGGCGGCCACACCGCTTTTGTGCAGCACGGCCTGCACCGTCTCCCGCACAGCACGCCACCAGTCGGACGGCTCCTGCTCAGCCCAGCCGTTCTGGGGCTGGTAGAGGGGGTATTCCACCGTGTGGGCGGCCATGGCCGTGCCGTCACTGCGGAACAGCACCGTCTTGGTACCGGAGGTGCCCAGGTCGATACCCAGAATCTTGCCCATATCTATTCAGCCCTTTCTCGTTGACGAGGCCACATCCTGCAGCCCCGCTGGTGGCATTGCCACCGACTGTTCTTACCTTGCTTGTTCGGTTCGAAGCCCGCAGTTTTTGCCCTCCGCGACCTTCGCGCCTTCTTGGTACATTTGGCAATATAAAATCTAAGTGCCTCATTGTCAACTTATCTGACAATTTATTTTGCACGTTACTTAACTGTCACTTTGAATGATTATTTATATGCCTCATATAGGGAAGATATGCGAGTAATACCTACATATTGTGGTTTTAGGCCGCCCTATACAACAAAAGCCCCACTCGACGGTAACCGAATGGGGCTCTTGAAATCTCAGTGAGGGATTGTTAGGTCGGAGCTTTCGCGGCCGCACAATACAGAAAAGCCGCTGCCCGCGGGGAGGGAGGGGGTGCGGGCAACGGCGTTGATATGGCGAGCGTGGGGAGAAAAGAAGAGGGCTCGCCCGAGTTATATGAGGGATAAGGGAGGGAACCAGACGCCAGGACCGGGTATTGGAGACCAAGCGTCGGAAACCAGATATCGAAAAGCAGGCTGACCAAGGGGAGCCTTGAGCCGAAAGGGGTCGGCGAAAGAAACGGTCAGCGAAGTTCGGCATCTGAGCTCGAGGCCGACGGCGATTAAGCCGCCGGCCTATACCGAAACTTACAGGTCGCCGCCGAGCTTGCGAGCGACGTGACGGCCCTGGGTCGAAGAACGGCCCGAAGCAACGCCCACGATGTACTCGGGGTAGTTGCCGCTAAAGAAACTGCCGGAAACGTCGCCTGCAGCGTAAAACCCTTCGATAGCAGCGCCCTTCTCATCGAGAACCTGGCACTCAGAGTTAATGCGCAGACCGTCGATGGTGGTGAGCAGCGTGCCGCCGAACCACAGGCCGTAGAACGGAGCGGTACGAATGGCGGACAGACGATAGGCCTCTTTGCCGTAGTCGTCGTCGGCCTGGGCGTCGAACTGCTGGTTGTAGCGCTCGACCTGCTCGAGGAAGGCCTTCTTGGACTCGCCCTCGAAGCCCAGCTTGTCAGCGAGCTCTTCGATAGTGTCGGCCTTCTTCAGGAAGCCAGCGTCGCGGGAAGTTGCGACGAACTCTTCGAGAGGCATGCCGGCGGCCATCATCTGATTGGCGAATGCGGAGCAGCCAATGGTCGAGAAGCGGATGATGTCCTCGGGGGCATTGGCGTCGAATACGGAGCACCACACGCCACCGGGCTGCTGAGCGGCCTGGAAGCAGAGCGTGTCGTATGGGGTGGACTCGTTAGCGAAGCGCACGCCATTGCGGTTGACCTTCATGAACGGCTGGCTGCCGATGTTCTCCTGGAAGATGGTGCCGGGGAATGCAGCCTCGTCGCCCTTGCCGATGTAACCGCAGTCAACGCCAACCTCGACAGCGCCACGGTCGAAGATCATCGGCGCGGGATCGGGATCCTTGACGCCGCCAGCCCACAGACCAGCCTTCAAGCCGGTGCCGTTGTCGGCGGGGTTGAAGCTCGAGGCAGTGCAGCAGCCAACAGCGGCAGGCTGCAGAGCCTTCATCATGGTCGGGTTGGCCGGGTAGCCGCCCGTGGCGAGCAGGGTGTTCTTGGCGTTCACCTGAACATAGCCCTCGGAGGTGTTGAAGATAGCGCCGGAAACCTTGCCCTCTTCATGAACAAGCTTCACCAGGTCGTAACCCCAACGAACGCTGTCGGCCGACTTTTCCTGAACATGGGAAAGCAGGACGTCGTTGCGCATGGGGGCAGAATACGGGGTGAGGTAGATATGCTGCAGAACAGGCAACATGTAGTCGGTGCCGCCAGTTGCATGCGCGGGAGGCATATCGACAACAGCCTGCTTGCCGGCGGCCTGCATCAGGGGATCGATCCAGTCGAACAGCTCGGCGGATTCGTCGATCCACATCTTGATGACGTCTTGGTTGCACTTGCCGGAAGCGTAACGGGTAAGCTCGTTGAGCAGCTTCATGCCGTCAACCTCGCCGCCCTGAGCAAGAGCGGCCTTGGAGTCCACAATGCCCCAATACTCGCGAGTCTCGGTGACCTTGTCGTTCTTGTCAGCAAGGATGAACTTCATGCCAAGGTCGGCAGCCGTACCAGCGGCGCACATGCCCGCGGTGCCTGCGCCAATAATAAGGAAGTCGGTTTCCTCGGTCTTCTTGATATCAGACTCGGCAACCTCAGGCTCAACGCCCAGCCATGCGGGAGCGTCGGTCTCCGCAGCAGCGGCACCCTTCGAAGCGTCGCTCTTGGTGGAGTTGCCCGCCGGAGCACAACCAGCAAGACCCGCGCCTGCGGCAGCAACGCCAGCCAGCGCAGCGCCCGCAAGGAAGTTGCGGCGAGAAACGCCCTTGTTCGTGATTTTCTCTTCCATTATTTCGCCCTCCTCGTTTGATTTGCGAATGTGGCTCGCAGATTACGCTCGAAGAGGACGCATTGCGTCACCCCTTGGTCGCGAAGTTCATAAAAGCACATCTGAACAGGTATTTCGTATATGACCCACTTCAAAATAGCCTTCAGAGGGTGAGGTTTCCAACAGACTAATCAAGCGTGTTGCTATACACTTTCACGCGGAGGGAAATAGATATGGATACTACTGAACGCGTTGCCGCGCCAGCAACACTTCGCGTATGCGCCGCACTCACGCTTGCGTTGCTTTCGTCATTCATCGTCAACACGATGCTTTTCCCGAACGTCGCACTCGTTATGCCGGTCGCTCGTGAAATTTCAACGTACTGCGGTGCGGCGTTTTCTATCGCCGTTGCCGTAGCGGCCTATGTGCGACCTTCGCTCATGCGCGAGGGCGCATGGTCGGTGGCATGCCTTGCATCCACCGTCGGCGCGGCGGTTCTTCTTTATTTAGGCGTTCTTACCAGCAACACAACGCTACTTCTTTTTGGCGCCCCCTTCGGCGGCCTTGGCAGCGCATGGCTCGCCGTACTTACCGGCGTTGGCCTTGCCAACCTGGGAGCAGCACGCGCCATGCTCGCCGTTCCCGCAGGATTCGTTTTGGAATACGCGTTTCGCTGCGGCCTCATGGCGCTCGGACTGCCCTCTTCTATGGGCCTGGCAACCATAGCCTTCGTTGCGGCGCTTATCGCAAGTTATTTGTTCATTCGGCATGACGCCCGCGCGATATTCGAAAGCATTCACGACTCCACGGCGCCCACCGTGCTCAATATCACGAGCCCGTCTTCATACGTTTCGTTCTCGAGCCTTGCGTTCGTCTCGATTCTACTGTTCAACATCGCATGCGGCTTTGCGCTTGGAGGAGCGAACAGTGCTCCCTCAGTTGCGGGAGCACTCATTTCGTTCATTCCCGTCACCATTGCGCTTGTCATTGTCGTGGCGCGAGGCTCGATTTCCACCGACGCGCTTTACCGGGGATCGATGCTGCTTGTGTTCGCAGGCTTCCTCACGACGCCACTGCTGCTTTTCGGCGGCGCCGACCCATTCAACATGCAAGCCCATGGCACACTTCTGAGCGCGGGATCCGACCTGTTCAACGTGCTCATGTACTGCTTCATCGCCGCCGTTGGCACACGCAACAAGCTGGGCGCGGTTTCCGTTTCCGCATCGTTTTTGGCCACGCAGTGGCTCGGCATTGGCATTGGCGCGCCCATCGCACAATTCGTCAATGAAATATCTACGAGCAACGCAACCGTCGCTGCATGGATCACCATGGCCATTACGTTCGCGTTCGTCGCATACAACTACATCGGCATGCGCAATTACAGCTTCGCCGAAACCATCGAAGGTATTACTCCCGCTCATACAGAAAGCTTCATGAAGAACGCAGACGGCGAAGAAGCCGCAGCACAGCTCACCGAAGAAGCCGAACCTGCGGAAGACCTTCAACGGAAATCGGACAACACCGCGTTCGAAACCGCATGCGCCGCCGTTGCCGAGAAGCGTCGCCTCACCGCGCGCGAAACCGAGGTATTCGAGCTGCTTGCGCGCGGGCGCACGAGCCCCGTCATTCAGGAAAAGCTCGTACTGTCGCACAACACGGTGAAAACTCACGTGCGCCACATCTACGCGAAGCTCGACGTGCATTCCCAGCAAGAACTCATCAGCGTGGTGGAAGAAGCGACCGAGAACTAACGCCGCTCAGAAGCGCGCTGATCAAAGCGGCGCCCTGGACAGCGTGGGCATCGAGAGCAACAAGACGCCTCCGCCTCCGCTTCGGCGCCCGAGGCGGAGGCGCCGGATCGTCGGACGCCTTGGCTGCGGCTGCCAAAGGATCCGCCAACTATCGCGCACCAAAGCTTCCGCTTGCTACCTGGCCTCGAGGCCCATCTGCAACATGTATACCTCTTCGCGCAGCTCGCGTGCATCTGCATTGGTAAGGCGGCCGGCCTCGCGCATAAGGCGAATTTGTTCGAGCTCCATCGAAAGCGCCTCGGCCTCGATGTCGCGCGTTTTCGCCTTCACGCGACGCTTGCCCAAGAACGTGCCGCGCACCTTGCGGCCCGTATGCGTCTCTTCGCCAGCGAGCGCAGCGGAAGCCGCCGATGCGGCATCGGCCACGACATTTGCCGCGGAACTCACCTTGGCCGCCAGATCGGCGTCATCGGAATCGGGCGCGACGAACGGAATCGTGCCCGTTTCGGAAGGCGACCCCATCACAGCCTCCAGTTGGGCTTCGCGCGCCTCGGCGGCATCGAGCACACGTTTGCTTTCGGGAGTGACCTTCGGAATGTCGATGCCCGTTATAGCCTCGAGCTTCGCCGTGGAATCGGGTGCCACGGCGCACTTCCCTTCGGCGGCCTCTCGCGCTTCCTCGCGAGCTTCGACGGCCGCTTCCGCTTCCACGCGGGCCACGCGCAGGCGCAACGCCATAAGGTTAGCGTTGTATTCGCTCTTCAACAGGCCCGCAGCATGACGGCCCTCAGCGTCGAGCGCGGGCTCCATGCTTTCCAGATACTGCAAGGCGTGTTCTTCGGCGGCAATGATGAGTTTCGACATTTCGCGCTTGCATTCATCGGTCATATTCGAACCGCGAACTTTGTCCACAATGAAGCGAATCGTCCATGTGAACGGGGCTTTCTTGCGCAAATCGGGCCGCGCAACAACCGCACCGGGAGCAACGCCCGCGCCCGCCACAATGGGAGCGCCCGAGCCAAGCGTCGAAGCAAACTTCGAATGCGAGCCGCGCTTAAGCACGTCAATGCTGTGGTTGAGTGTACTCGCATAGCGCTCGCCCGCCGCGCGACTCACTTCGCCCGACACCATTTTTTCGCGCACGAATTCGAGCTGGTCGCCCAGAACATCAATGCGCATGCCGCGCAGCGTGTCGTCGGAAACCTCGCGCTCGCGCACCAAATTCATACGATCGCGGTATGCCTGCACGGTAACGCGCGTAGGCACCGCCGTTTCGGGGGTCTCTTTCTCAAGCAGCTCGTCGATAACATTCTGCAAAATGTCGACTTCCACCTTCGAGCGCGGCGACGCGCCTTCGCTTTCTTCAGCGGGAGCCAGCAGCGGCACCACGAAATTCGCAATGAGCAACGTGAGCACAATAACGCCCGACGCAAGAAAAATGAGCAGGTCGCGGTTGGGAAACGGCGTTGTCGCGTCAATGAAATACGGAAGCGACATAACGACCGAAAGCGTCACGGCGCCCTTCGGGCCAGCAAGCGTAATCACGGCCGCGTTGCGCAGGAAATCGGCGTTGATCTTCGGACGGATGCCCTCGCGATTGCGCGTGAGCTTCTCCATAACCACGACCCACGCGAAACGCACGCCAAGCACGATGGCCGTAATGAGCACGATCAGAACGAGGAGCCACGCGCCACCCTGACTGCCCGATGCGTTCCATGTAGGCAGAATAACCTCGGGAAGTTTCATGCCCAGCAGCACGAACACGATGCCATTAATCACGAATACGATGAGCTCCCACACGTTTTCGCTGGCCACAGCGTAGCGAGACGACTCGATGGTAAGCGAGCTCGGGTAGAACTTCATGAACAGCGCGGCCGCAACCACGGCCAAAATGCCACTCACGGCAAAGTGCTCGGCAGCGAGGTACGCGAAAAACGGCATGACTACCTCGAACAGCAAAAACACCGTGGGCGTTTCAAGACCGAGCGCGCGCACGCGGCCAAGCACGAACATCACGATTGCCGCGAGCACAAGACCCACGACCACGCCGCCAACGAAGTCGAACAGAAAGGTGGCCGTTGCGTTGAACAACGAAAACGTTCCCGTGACGGCCGCCGCGATGGCGAATTCGAATGCCACAACGCCTGATGCGTCGTTGAACAGAGCCTCGCCGGAAAGCAACGACTTTTGGCGATCGGTAAGCTTGACGTCTTTACCCATGGCGGCAACGGCGGCGGCGTCGGTAGGACCGAGCGCGGCGCCTAGCGCGAAGGCGGTCGCAAGAGGAATAGACGGCACGATAAGGTTCAGCACGAAGCCAACCACGAGCGCCGTAATAAACACCAGGCCAATAGCGAGCGAGATGATGTGTCCCTTGTTTTTCCAAAGGGCGCCCTTATCGGCATGGCGCGACTCGTCGAAAAGCAGCGGCGCGATGAAAATGAGCAGGAAGAGCTCAGGATCGGAAATAACCGCCGAGGGGTCTTCAGCGATTAAGAAGCCGACCACTGCGCCAAGGGCGATTTGCACAAGCGGCATGGCCAAGCGGGAAAATACCTGGTCGAAAATGCTTGAGACAAGAACGCATCCAAGCAGCAGCAGAACGATTTCGAACGATTCCATGAGGCTCCTTTAAGGGTCGGCCTATGCGGCACACGCCGCATATATCAGTACAAACCGCCATGGTAACCGACGCGTCGCGCGCAAGCCGAAAGCGTTAACGCTTCGCTACGAAAAACCGCCAACGCTGAAGAGCAGCTGAAATCGTTCTGTTAAATGCTCGTAGCGTTTAACAGATGGGAGCGCTTGCGGCCAGCAAGGGCACCCCCCAATGAAAAACTCGTTAGCGGTGCAGCGCAACGAAGCCCACCAACGCTTCAACGGGCTACCTACCCCTCGAACATCTTCATAAGGTCGCGACGATTATGGACCCCGCATTTGTCATAGATGTTTCGCAAATGGGTTTTGACGGTACCCTGCGAAACAAAAAGCTTTTCTTGAATCGTGCGCATATCATGCCCCGTAATCCATAACGAGAAAACCTCAGATTCACGCGCCGTAAGTCCGCGCTCCGCACAAAATTCGCTAATCCTATCGTCGTTCCTTCGCATCTCGTCTTCGGGAGAAACCACAGCGACGGCAATCGCATCTCGGCCTGAAACCATCAAACCGCACTCGTCAGATGTCTTCGGATGCTCGCAACGGGCCAACCGTCCATCGTTCAAATCGGCCGGCTCTTCATAATCAATTTCAATCACAAGAGATTCGTCCGAAAACACAAATACCGTCGCAAACACAATGGTCAACACCAGAACCAACGGTGCAAGCATACCAACTGGCGCGATTGCAGGCATAACCAAGCCAGCAAGCAATCCACCCACGAATTCGGCAATCATCCCCATAGCAAAGACGACCTGGGCGGAAACCGGGCTTTTCTTCGCGATGAACACCAACAGCATCCAGCAAAGCACCTGCGTGCATACGCTCGTTGCGAACCCAAAGCGAAACCCCGGATGCACCGCAACAACCGACAAAGCAAGCGAAATCGAAAAAACAGCAAGCAAGAGTTTGCATGCCACCCCTAAATCGATTTTCCGCCGTATCGCCGAAACAAGAACGCAGCCCAACGACACAAGCAACGGAATTATCAGGAAGGATACGTCAGCCCTACCAAGGAACGACCCCGGCAATCGCCCTATACCGCGCAACGCATCAATCACAAAGTACACGAGCAAAAGCCCAGCCAATGTTTTCGTGGGAATAGCGGCCCTAATTACCTGAAAAAGAGAGCGATCGACTCCAGTAACGCCATCGCCGCGGGAGCGGTCGGAAGTCTTTCCGACCGGAAGAAGGAGCAACGAAGCCACTGGCAAGATAGAGAGGACGAACCCAGCAATTTCGCAATCGCAAGCCGACACAATCACGCACGTTACGGATCCGACAACCAAAGCCAACCCCGAAGACAGGAAGACTTCACGAGCAGATAGTTCCGCATATGCGACAAACCACGGCAAAAGCAGCCCAATAAACGAAGCGCCAGCCAATACGAAACCAACATATTGAATGGCTTGATTCGATGCAATCGGCGATGCATGCAAAAATGTCCCGACCGAAGCGAGCGCCGCGCAGCAGAAAGCCACCCCAGAGCGAGTTGGCGAGATAGCTCGCCAACGCGAAATCGCTATTACGAATAAGCAGGCAAGACAGCCAGGCGCCATGGACCACAAGAAGATGTTAAGTCCCGATGATGGCTGAAATTCAGGCACAGCGAATAGCAGGAAGCCCCACGCAACGCAGAATCCAAAACCGGCATATCGCGCGCAGCGATTCAGCGCCCCCATAGCGTCCTGTGCCGTTATTTTTCCGTAGTGAATGTTCCCCATATTTCCTCCGGGAAAATAGTAGCATACGCCGCAACGCGCATTGCGCGCTCAAAGCCGCCCCTCGCTTCAACCATCATATCGACCATTTTTGCCGATATATGTCTCTACCTGCTCTTTCGACACTCTTTCCTGATTTCAAAACAAGCCCTTTTGCTCAATATTGTCTTCGCCGAACGCATACCAATCGTATCGGCGAAGACAATATTGAGGAGGGAATTATGGAACTCAGCAGAAGGAATTTCTTGGCAGGCCTAGCAACTGCGGGCATCGGAGCCGCAGGAATGAGCCTTGCCGCATGCTCACCCGCCAAGGATCAAAACACTGGCGACAAGCAAGAAGCAACGACCGAAGTCGAAAAAAGCGCATCGGGCGATTGGCTCGGCAAGGAACCCGAGATTTCCGATGCCGATGTCGAAGCGGAAGAGGAATGCGATGTCGTAGTTATCGGCTTGGGCAATGCGGGCGTCATGGCTTACCGCTCGGCCGCAGAAGCCGGCGCAAACACCATTGCGATTGAGAAGTCTGAATCATACAACGCAACCGGCGGTGCGTTCGCGCTCATCGGCGGCATGCGCGAGGAACGCTGGCACGCTGCCGACATCGACAAAGAGGAAATCATCAACCGCCACATGCAGGAATGCGGTTACTACGTAAAACGAGCCATTATCCGACGCTATGTTTATGAAGTGGGCGATGTTTTCAATTGGATCATCGAGCCGCTTACCGACCTCTATATCGCAGAAACCTCGCGCGATGACATCCCCGACGGCAAAGAAAACAATCTTATCCCCGATTCGTATCCCCTGCCTGATTGGTACGACTACCGCGCCGAAACCTGCCCGACGTTCCCCACGTCCGTCGGATTCGGCAGCCTCCAGATCGCCCATGGCGAGCAAATCGCAGCAGCCGAATCTACGGGCAACGCAAAAGCTTACTATGGCCACTTCGCCGAAAAACTTATTAAGGAAGGCGATGCTGTAACTGGCGTATTCGTGCGCAACGCTGAAACTGGTAAATATAAGAAGATCGCGGCGAAAAGCGTGATTTTGGCAACGGGAGACTATTCTTCCGACAAGTCCATGCTCGAAGCGTTCGCCCCCGAGACCTTGGCCAATGACGTTCCCGCGATGTGGATTCATGCGGACGTCGAGGGCAATAACACCAATACCGGCGACGGCCACCGCATGGGCACCTGGGCTGGCGCGCGCATGCAGCAACATCACGCCCCCATGATTCATCACATGGGCGGTGGTGCCGACATTACGGGCAAAGGCGTTATGGGTATCGACGGCTTCTTGAACATCAACCTGCTCGGCGAGCGATTCATGAACGAAGACGTTCCTGGCCAGCAAATCGAAAATCAAATCGAAATGCAGCCGCAGCACAAAACCTACCAAATCTTCGATTCGAAATGGCCCGAACAGGTCTCCAAGTTTGCGCCAGGCCATGGATGCGTGAATTATTGTCAAAGCGAAGAAGAGGCCCCCAAAAACAACTCTGGCGCCGGATTCAACACCCGCAGCAAAGAGTTCGTAGAAAACGCCGTAGCGCAGGGCAATTGCCTCAAGGCCGACACTATCGACGAATTGCTCGCCCAAATGGAAGGCATGGATGTCGATACGGCGAAAAAGACCATCGAGCGATACAACGAGGTTTGCAAATCGGGCACAGACACCGATTTCGGCAAGGATTCTCGTCGTCTGTGGGCATTGGAAAATCCGCCGTATTACGCCTGCGCGTTCGAACCCGCCATCATGTTGGTATGCGTCGGTGGTCTTGAGTCCGATGAAAATTGCCATGTGTACAACGAGGACCGTCAAATCATTCCTGGCCTTTATGCATGCGGCAATGTCCAAGGCGACCGCTTTGCCGTTAATTACCCCATCTCGCTGAAGGGGCTCTCCGTTGGCATGGCTCAGTTCTACGGCTACATCGCAGGCCAAAACGCTGCCTCTGGCAAATAGACACCTCCTTTTCAGGGGCTCCCACCCTCCCTGGAGCCCCTGAAATCAATAGCGCGACGTCCCTCGTCAATCCAGCAGAAGAGCACCGCGAAGCGAAAACCCGCCATACCCAAATCTGCCAAATCCCCCTATCGGGTTTGGGCATGAAAAAGCCGGCCGCGAATGCGACCGGCTTTCGGCGGTTGGAGACCAGCAATCAGAGCCAGCAACCGGGACCAACCGAAATCCGCTAAACGCTACGAGCATTAAGCGAGTTGCCCCGACTAAAGCTCACCCCTCCAATTCTCGCGCTGAATAGCCCGCGCGAACCACGAATGGGCCTTCGCTTTTTCGGGTGACCACCAACAGAGCGTCCCATTCTTCCATGCAGCCAAATGAACAAAGCCGTCGGTATTGTCAAGAACCACCGCCTCGTGCGTGTACGACAAAACCTCACCCAGGGCGGAAATGCTCGCAGAGAAACGCCGCTCGACGTCCTCAGGGCGAATATCATGGCCTCCAACTTGCACGCGATGGCGAATTCTAGCCAAGGCGACTTCAGGAGAATCCACGCCGATATAAAAGAGCCGAACCCTATACCCCAGCGAATACGCTTTCCGAATGCGCACCACCGCCGATTTCCCCGCAAGCGTCGTTTCCTGGTTGAATGACCTCATGTGGGCGAAATTATCTCGAACCTGACCAACCGCCTGTTTGCCCGCCCAAAGCTGGTCGGTCGGCGACGACCAGTCCTTTCCCGCGGCGACAATCATTTCATCAGGGTTGATGCGGGACATGCGCGAATCAGTATCGCATTCGCGCCAAAGCCCCGATTGGTAAAACGTCGATTTCCCTGCGCCGTTCACGCCGGCAAACACAACGAACGTAGGCTGGCTCGCCATTTAGAATGCACCACGTTTCACGAGCTCACGCTGTTTTTGACGCAAAAAGAAATCGGATAGCTCTATATAGAAATCGGCCTCTTCTTGCGTTTTGGCCGACTGAAGAACGTCAAGCGGAACGCAAAAGGAAAAAGCCTTCTTGCATTCTTCGAAGAGACGTGGCAGGTCGCAACGGCTTTCTGCGGAAGATGCCATACGCTCGGAATGCAAATCGTCCGACGAGGACGAGGGCCTTCCTGACGACGGATTCTTCAGTAAGCGATCGTAAACCGCGGCCTCTGGCAAAACCCACGAGCGCCCAACCTTTGTAGCTTCAAGCGAGCCGCTGGCAATGAGCTGCCGAACCCGAGCGGTCGACACTCCCAAAATTTGCGCGCATTCCAAAACAGAAAGCATGGACCTCCCCTTTGAATCGCCCGATATGAATGCCACCACAATACAAAAACCCTTGCGATACCGCAAGGGTTTTAGAAGTCGCCGTGCACTCATTGCGTTCAACGAGCATGTCGGCCGCTTCAACAAAGAACAGCATGCGACCGAACGAAAATCTGCCGGATGCTTTCCTCCGCTAAATGCCCAACCTGTTAAATGCTCGTAGCGTTTAACAGGTTCAAGCAGGCCCACGGCAGGTTGGGCACGCGGGCACGAAAAAAGCCGACCGCGGATGCGACCGGCTTTCAACATCGGAAGCCAACGGTCAAGGCTAGCAATCACGGCAAGCGACCGAGGCCAGCAGCCAGAATCGGCAACTAGAGCCAACGGTCAAGGCCATCAACCAAGCTCAACCGAAACCTGTTAAACGCTACGAGCATTTAACAGGTTGGGAATCAGGCTATTTCATGAGTAAGGCAACCGCGTTCGCGAAGGCCACCGGGTCTTCCAGAGGCATGCCCTCGACGAGCAGCGCCTGGTTGTAGAGCAGGCTCGCGTAGGTCTTCACCTTTTCGGCATCGCCCGCTTCCTGCGCGGCCTTCAGCGTGGCGAACACGGGGTGCGCGGCGTTGATTTCGAGCACACGATCGCTCTTGGGCGCTTCGCCCATATCGGGCATCTGCGAGAGAATCTTCTCCATCTCGAGCGACACAGGGCCCTCGGCGGTGATGCACGCCGGCGCGGCCTCGGCCGTGGCAAGCTTAGTGGACACCGCAACCTTCGTCACCGAATCGCCCAGAGCTTCTTTCATGGCGCCGAAAAGGCCTTCGTTTTCCTTCGTGGCGTCTTCGGCGGCCTTCTTTTCGTCCTCGGTCTCCAAGCCCAAATCACCCGACGCGACGTTCTTCAGCTCCTTGGCCGACTCGCCCTCGCCCCAGGTTTGCATGGTCTGGAACGTGAACTCGTCAACGTCCTGCGTGCACAGCAGCACGTCGTAACCGCGGTCGAGCACCGAATTCACCACAGGCAGCTTCGCCAAACGGTCGGTCGAATCGCCAGCGGCATAGTAAATCGCCTTTTGGTCGGCAGGCATGGCGGCGGTGTATTCCTCGAACGTCACCATCTTCTGCTGCTTGGCCGAATAGAACAGCAGCAGGTCGCCGAGCAGACCCTTCTGCATGCCGTAGCTCTGGTAAATGCCGAACTTCAAGCCGCGGCCAAATTGCTCGAAGAACTTCTCGTAATCGTCGCGATGGTTGTCGCGCATTTTCTCGAGCTCGCTTTTGATCTTCTTCTCGAGTTTGTTAGCAATGGCGCGCAGCTGGCTGTTGTGCTGCAGCGTCTCGCGCGAAATGTTCAGCTGCAAATCGGCCGAATCGACAACGCCGCGCACGAAGTTGAAGCAGTCGGGCAGAAGCTCCTCGCACTTATCCATGATGAGCACGTTGGAGCTGTAGAGCGCCAGACCCTTCTTGTAGTCTTTGCTGTACAAGTCAAACGGCGCGCGGCTCGGGATGAACAGCAAGGCATCGTAAGTAAGAGCGCCCTCGGCATGCACCTTAATCGTGCGCGCGGGGTCGGCGAAGTCGTGGAAGTTCGACTTGTAGAACTCGTTGTATTCCTCGTCGGTCACGTCAGACTTGCTGCGCTTCCAAATGGGCACCATGGAATTGATGGTCTCGCGCTCGGTGTAATGCTCGAATTCGGGCTTGTAATCGTCGCCAGCATCTTCGGGCTTCGGCTTTTCGCGCGTCTTGTCGCAATCCATGGTAATGGGATAGCGCACGTAGTTGCTGTACTTCTTGATGAGGCTCTTCAGGCCCCACTCGGAAAGGTACGTGTCGTATTTTTCCTCGTCGGTGTCGTCTTTCAGCGTAAGGATGATATCGGTGCCGTTCCCAGCGCGCTCGGCTTCCTCGATGGTATAGCCCTCAACGCCATCGCTGACCCACGCCCACGCCTCGTCGCTGCCGAATGCTCGGCTCACGACGCGCACTTCCTTGGCAACCATGAATGCGGAATAGAAGCCCACGCCGAACTGGCCGATGATATCCACGTCGTCGCCCTGGGCCTTGTCGTTTTCGGTTTTGAATTCGAGCGAGCCGGAATGGGCGATGGTGCCCAGGTTCTTCTCGAGCTCGTCTTTGGTCATGCCAATGCCCGAATCGCTCACGGTAACGGTGCGCGCATCTTTGTCGAAGGATACGTGAATGGCCAGCTCGTCTTTGGAGAGCTTCACGTCGGTATCGGTGAGGCTCTTGAAATAGAGTTTATCCACGGCGTCGGACGCGTTTGAGACAAGCTCGCGCAGGAAGATTTCCTTATTCGTGTAAATCGAATTGATCATGAGGTCGAGCAGCTTTTTGCTCTCTGTCTTGAACTTCTTCATAGCTCGAATGGCCTTTCTATTCGCGTGCCGCTCAGGCGGCTTTTACCCAAAGGTCGCCGTATCGCGCAAGGCGGCGCAGGCGCTTCGCCCGCGTTCGCACGTGGCGGCGGCGATTTTTAGCACTCAACATGTTCGAGTGCCAAAACAGGATTGTAGTTCGCCGCCCGCGAGTGTCAAGCAAGCCCACGCGAGCGCCACGCGATGTTGACGTTTCGTTGCGAAAAGCGCTTTGCCCCCGACGCATCGACAATTCGAAAACGACGCCATTTTCGGTGCCACGCAATGGGCAAACGAGTATCTTGTTCTTACAGGCAATCGGGCACGCCAAAGGGGACGCGCCGCAAACGCTGCGCACAACGGCAGCCCGTCGACGCAAGGAGGCAGCTATGGCAAATCGCTTCGTTTTGAACAACATCTCTTACCACGGAGCAGGCGCGATTAAGGAAATTCCCGGCGAGCTCACCCGCCGCGAGTTCTCGAAAGCATTTGTGGCAACCGACGCTGACCTGGTGCGTTTCGGCGTCACAAAAAAGGTGACCGACCTGCTCGACGAAGCGGGCATCGCATGGGAGATGTTCAGCGACATTAAGCCCAACCCCACCATCGAAAACGTGCAGGCGGGCGTAACAGCGTTTAAGGCAAGCGGCGCCGATTGCATCGTGGCCGTGGGCGGCGGCAGCGCCATGGACACCGCGAAGGGCATTGGCATTATTGCCACGAACCCCGAGTTCGCCGACGTAGTAAGCCTCGAAGGCGTCGCGCCCACCACCAAGCATGCCGTGTTTACCATTGCCGTGCCCACCACCGCTGGTACCGCGGCCGAAGTCACTATCAATTACGTGATTACCGATACGGAAAAGGAACGCAAATTCGTCTGCGTCGACGTGAACGACATTCCTGAAGTTGCCGTTGTCGACCCTGAAATGATGGCGACCATGCCCGCAAGCCTCACCGCCGCCACTGGCATGGACGCGCTCACGCACGCGATTGAGGGCTACACCACCAAGGGCGCGTGGGAGCTTTCCGACATGTTCCACCTGAAGGCGATCGAGCTCATCTCGAAGAACCTGCGTGACGCGGTGGCCGAAGCGAAAAGCGGCGTGCCCGCGAGCGGCCGTGAAGGCATGGCGCTCGCCCAATACGTCGCCGGCATGGGCTTCTCAAACGTGGGTTTGGGCATTGACCACTCCATGGCGCACACGCTTTCGGCGCACTACGACACGCCGCACGGCGTTGCCTGCGCGATGCTTCTGCCCATCGCGATGGAATTCAACAAACCCGTGGTCGCCGATCGCTTGGCCGATGTTGCCTGCGCGATGGGCGTTGACACCACGGGCATGAGCACCGAAGAAGCCGCCGACGCGGCCATCGCGGCCGTGCGCCAGCTTTCCGAAGACGTCGAGATTCCCAAGACGTGCGCGGGCTTGGTCGAAGGCGATCTCGAGCAGCTGGCATGCGATGCCATGGCCGACGCATGCCTCCCTGGCAATCCGCGCGAAGCCGACCACGACCAGGTGGTCGAGCTCTTCCGCAAGATCATGGCGTAAGAAGTAACGGCCCTATACAAGAAGGAGCCTGCAATCATTCTGCAGACTCCTTCTTTTTTCGATCTATTTCGATGCGCGCTACCCTTTGCGATTGGCGCGCTCGTTTTCTTCGCGGCAAATTTCCTCATACATATCGAGCATCACGCTTTGCGGAACCTCGCCGAAGAAGTAGTCGTCCTCGTTCACCATGCGCGAACCCTCGATTTCGATATCGATGATGTCGTACGCCGCATGGGCAAGCGCGACCACCACATAGCTGCCAGTAATCACAAACGCGATGCACATCACAAGAGACATCGCCACACACACCGACAGCGTGTACCAATCGCGATATTCCTCGTGCGCATACACGAAAACGGCGGTGGAAATAACAACTGCGGCAATTACGGCGATTTTTGCGGGAATGAACAGGCCCAAAAGCACGGTCACGCCGCCCACCAGCACGAAGCGGAACAAAAGCTCCTCGGCAAAGCCCGCCGCGCACATACCCGCGAACACAGCGTACGAGTCGATGCGCGGAATTTCGCCATTGAGACCGCGGCGATTCGCAATAATGCTCAACCTGCCCGACGTCGTGTGCGACGCGACGAATTCGATGGCATGGGCAACGGCGAGCGCAATCACGGTCACGACAATGGCCGCCACGATGGTATCAATGGCGGAAAGCTTCATGCACGACAGCGCAATTTCGTGCGTCCAGCCAAACCCGACGATTGAACCGAGCCAATCGCCCGAAACAACTCCGCTTGCGACCATGGAGCCAACAACGCCGATAAGCAGCAGCAGACACTCCGACGCAAGCATGTTCGAAATAAGGCAGTTTTGCTCGCCCATGTCGAGCGGATATTTTTCTCCAGGGAAAGCCAACTTAGGAAAGCACTCCTTTAGCCTCGAGGGCATTAACGACTTCGATGTCGGCGGGCAGCCAATCGACCGAGCGAAGGTTCGCCGCGCCGAGCCACTTCGCCGCCGAATGCTCCAGCAAATGCAAATGCCCCTCCACGATGGAGCACATGTAGCACCCCATGGACAGATGGAACGCAGGGTAATCGTATTCTACCTGGTACACAAACGAATCGACCGAGACCGTCGTTTCGAGTTCTTCGCGAATCTCGCGAACCAACGCCTGCTCAGGGGTTTCTCCCGCCTCGACTTTGCCACCAGGGAATTCCCACCCGCCGGCAAACTCGCCATACCCGCGCTGAGTCGCGAATACCTTGCCGTCATGCACAATGACGGCCGCAACGACGTTGATTGTTTTCATGGGACACTGCCTCGATTCATGACCAAAATGAAAGCGAGCCCGAAGCTTCGCAATGCTAAAGGATTCACGATACAGCCCAGGCAAATCGCTATCAAGGCCAACCAGAAAAACGCCGCACGCTCCACCGAAGCCGCCTCCGCCAAAATCACCGCCACCGAAAATCAAAGCTCCGAGGCGTGAATAGGCTTTCCCGGGTATGATTGTCTCCAAGTGCACAACCCTTCCCCATCGAGGCATTCATGAATCAGCGCATTGAATACAACGTTGTCGAGTTTTCGGAAGAAGCGAAGTCCGCTTTCAGAAAGAGTCTCGAAGCAAGCTTCATCGGATCCGAGAAGGAGCCCGATGACCGCTTTGCGCCGCGCATTCTCAGCAACAACGATCCCACAAGCAATGTGCTCTCCGTTATCAAAGGGGAATTCCTCGATTGCGTGAGCTTCGATCTTTCGGTCGCATTCATCACGGCCAGCGGAATTCAGGTGCTCGCCGAAATACTCTCTCAACTGCGACAGAGGGGCATCAAGGGGCGCATTCTCACATCGACATATCTCTGTTTCAACGATCCCGACGCGCTCAGGAAGCTGCTCGAATATCCCAACATCGAAACACGCGTTTACCAGGGAGACCTTCACGCAAAAGGGTATTTCTTCAACAAGAGGGGCATTTCCACCATCATCATCGGAAGCTCGAACCTCACGCAAACTGCCCTGACGTGCAACAAGGAGTGGAACGTTCTCTTTCGCTCCTTCCCAACGGGCGACATCGCCCATAAAACCAAAGCCGAGTTCGAAAAGCTCTGGACTGACGAAAACACCGCGAGCCTCGATATGCACTGGATCGAAAGCTACGAAAAATTCCTTGCAGAAAAACCGGCGTCGACCGCTCCGGCACGCCGCAAGTTCTATATCGCCGGCACGTCGGAAGGCAGCTCGCCTTCCGGTGACGACAGAGCGACAAAAATCAAACCCAACAAAATGCAGACGCATGCGCTCGAAGCGCTCGACGTACTCCATCAGCGCAACGACCCCCGCGCGCTGCTCGTTTCGGCTACAGGAACAGGCAAAACATATCTTTCCGCGTTAGACGTTGCCGCCTGCGCGCCAAAACGCGTGCTCTTCATCGCGCATAGGCAGCGAATCCTCGACGCCTCGATGAAAAGCTTCCGGCGCGTTCTCGGCGACGGGTATTCCTATGGTCAATTTGCCAACCAGAGCGAACGAGACTCAACATGTCTTTTCGCCATGGTCATTTCGCTTTCCACGAAACTCGACGAGTTCTCGCCCGATGATTTCGATTACATCATCATCGATGAAGCACATCGGACAGGAGCCAATAGTTACCAAAAGATACTTGACTATTTTAAGCCAAAATTCGTTCTTGGAATGACGGCAACGCCGTCGAGGACCGATGGCTATGACGTGTATGCGCTGTTCAATCACGTAATTGCCTATCGCATTACGCTTCAGGACGCTCTTGAAAACGATATGCTCGTTCCTTTTCACTATTTCGGAATCGCAGATCTTGAAATCGATGAAGAGCAGGCTGACGATTTCGCGCTGTTCTCGCGCTTGACGGCAGAAGAGCGCGTTGACCATATCATCCGAAAGATCGAAGAGTATTCGGTTTGCAAAGAAAACCGCCGAGGGCTTATCTTCTGTAGTAGAAACGACGAAGCACAGGCCCTTTCTCGCCTCTTCAACGAAAGAGCCTATCGCACCCTCGCCATAAGCGGAGAATCCTCCGACAACGAGCGCGACACGGCTATCGCCCAACTCGAAAATGGCGAGCTGCAGTACATCTTCTCGGTGGATATCTTCAACGAGGGCGTCGACATTCCTTCGCTCAACCAAATCATCATGCTGCGCAAAACCGAATCGGCCATCGTGTTCGTACAGCAGCTCGGACGAGGCCTGAGAAAAGACCCGTCCAAAGATTTCACGCTCGTGCTCGATTTCATCGGCAATTACCAGCAGAACTATCTGATACCTATCGCCCTCGCCGGCGACAGAACGTACAACAAAGACAACCTTCGCAAGGTGGTAAAAGAAGGCAGCTCCATCATTCCTGGCTGCTCGACCATCACATTCGACCATATTTCCGAACAACGGGTTTTCAAAGCGCTCGAAGAGGGGCGCTTCGGAACCGCCAAGCTCATTAGATCTGAATACGGGGACCTTCGCAGACTTCTCGGCCGCATTCCGTCACTGCTCGATTTTGACGCCAACGAGTCGATCGATCCCATGATCATCATCAACAAATACGGTTCTTATCCTGCGTTTCTTCAGCAGTACGAGCAAGATTGCCCATACTCCCTCAGCCCCAAAAAGCTCGACTATCTAAAGTTCATATCAACGAAAATGGCCAGCGGAAAACGCCGTGGCGAACTGCTCATTCTTCAAGAGCTGCTCAAGAGCCCAGATGGATCAGTCGACATTGCTTCCGCAGCTTGCCGAAGCAATGAATCCACCGCGTCGACCATCCGTATGCTCTCAGGCGAATTCTCGACAAGAGGAGAGCAACTCATTAGGGAGGTCGACGGAAAAATCGTCTTGGACTCACACTTCGAGACGGCACTTTCCGATCCGTGGTTTCGCAGCTGCGTTTCCGACGTGATTGAATTCGGCCTTTCGCGAAACGAAGCCGCCTTTGCGGAAACGTACAAAGACACCGACTTCGTTCTGAATCAGAAATACACGCGTGAAGACGTATGTAGGCTTCTGCGCTGGGCGAAAGAACCGAATTACCAGAATGTCGGTGGCTACTTCCATGACAAGGAAACCAATACTTTCCCAGTTTTCATCAATTACGAAAAAGACCCCGACATCAGCGTGACCACGCAATACGAAGACCGATTTGTATCCGACCGCGAGATTATTTGCATTTCGAAGAGCAACCGCACGCTTCAATCGCCCGAAATAGGAAATCTCGCGCATGCGAGAGAGCTCGGCATGCGCTGCTTTCTGTTCTTGCGCAAAAACAAGAAAGACAAAGACGATGGGACCGAGTTCTATTTCCTAGGAGAGATGCACCCAACGGGACATTTCGAGCAGATCGTCATGGAAGATGGCAGCACGTCGGCCGTCGAAATCACGTACGACCTGGAAACACCAGTCCGCGCCGATTTGTACGATTATTTCCTAAGCAGCTTCGACAAATAGAAAACAGGCCATCACTCTTGCAGAGGGTAGTTTTGCGCGCGCGTGACCGCGCTATTCATCTCGCAGCAATCGAAAGAATCGGTTGATGACGCTTTGCGAATTTGGGTCTATTTCGTCGGCCCCAATCACATTGCTTAAAAAGCAGAGCATCGCGCACGATGCCCTCCGCCTGTTACCTGCGAACGAATCGCTTTCAAGATGCGAAGCGATGCGCTCCAGAAACTCGCCAACGGTCTCGTTGCGCGACCCCTCAATAAATTGCCGCAATTCGGGAATAGATTCAAACCCGAAATCGGACGGTCTTAAATTCATGTTCAATCGCCCCCTTATGGAGCAATTGAAGCAGACAAGCACTGCAGACCGAGCGGGTCAGACCACGATCCACGAAACGCACGATCTCGCAAATCGCCTAGCCCCACAAATCGCTGGGCACAATCTCCAGGCAGCAGCCATCGGGGTCTTCGATGAAATAAATGCCATCGCGGCCGAGTTCGTGGCACACGCAATCCATTTCGTCATGCAGAAAACGCGCCGCATCGACGTCGTCGACCGCAAACGCCAAATGAGTATCGTTGCTCCCATTGTCGTACGCTTCAGTGCGACCACTTTCCCACACGAGCTCAAGCTCGAAATCGGTGGTGTCGTTTCCTATGTAGACAATCTTGCGAGAGCCTTCCGCGCGAGAAATCTCGCGAACAACGTCGAGCCCAAATGCGCGTTTGTAGAACGCGAGCGATTTTTCCAAATCGAGCACGTGAATGCACCGGTGAATCATTTTCGCCTTCATGGGAAGCCTTTCTCCCGCAACTCCCACCAGCCGCCATTGCGACTTATGGGTAATTGTTACAGGCTTCATCCCATTTCTCATGCGGAAAACGCACAAACTGGAATATTTATCCGCGAGCGGCGCGCAAGCCCACGCTCCGCAGCCGCCCACAGCCACAACAGCGCCGCCGTCGGCTTTGCGTCAGAAGGCACGCTTGACCCTTAAACTCGTTTAAGCCTCGCGAGCCTCCGCCACCTCGCGCTCATGCGATTTGGCCTGCTGCCACAATTCCTTTTGCTCGTCGGTCGAGAGGTCTTCCAGGCGCTCGCCACGCGCCCACGCCGCGCCTTCCATAAAGCTCCAACGACGACGGAATTTCGCGCACGTCGCACGCAACGCGTTTTCAGCATCGACTCCATTCCAACGCGCCACGTTCACGAGCGCGAACAAAATATCGCCGAATTCAAGCTCGCGATCTTCGGGCGACTCGGCTTCCTTGAATTCCTCGATTTCTTCTGCGACCTTCGCCCACACGCCCGCCTCATCGGGCCATTCAAAGCCCACGGCGACCGCCTTGCGCGAAATCTTTTGCGCCTGCATCAGCGCCGGGAAGCTCGTGGGCACACCATCGAGAAGGCCATCGGGCTTTTCCGCACCAGCCGCCTCGCCCATCGCCGCTTCGCGCTCGCGCATTTTCACGGCGTCCCAAATATCGGTCACTTCTTCAGGCGTTAAAGCCTGCACTTCCCCGAAAATATGCGGATGGCGGCGCACCATTTTCTCGTTGATGTCGCGACATACGTCGTCGATCGTGAATTCGCCCGCATCGGCAGCGATTTGACTCTGCAGCACCACCTGCAGCAACACGTCGCCCAATTCTTCGCGCAAATGGGCCACATCGCACGCCTCAATGGCATCAACGGCCTCGTAGGCCTCTTCAATCATGTTGTGCGCAATGCTCGCGTGCGTCTGCTCGCGATCCCACGGACACCCATCGGGTGCGCGCAGCTTCGCAATCGTTTCAACGAACGCATCGAATTCCGCATGATTTGCCATTGCCGCACCCTTTCCGCAAAAAGAATCAAAACCTCTCGGATTATAGAAGACCAGCCTAATCAAGCCAGTCGAGCACTTCACCATAGGCTACACTTCAATCGTCCATTCGAAGAAAGCGCCCTATGAGAACCAGAATCTTCCAAATCGTGCAAATTGCGCAGAAAGACGACCGCGCGAGCCATCTTTACGACATATTCCTGGTCGCCGTCGCGTTTGCGAGCATCGTTCCGCTCATGTTCCACGTCGACCGGCTTCCCGGCGCATGGCAGTTCGCGTTCACCGCGCTCGATTTTGTCACGGTGTACATCCTGTTCTTCGACTACCTGCTGCGTTGGATCACCCATGACATAAAAGAAGGCCGCCGAGGCGATTGGAAAGCTTTCGTAAAATACCCGTTCACGGTAACCGCGCTCATCGATCTTGCCTCCATTCTGCCCTCGCTTGGTGTTTTGCCGGCGAGTTTCATGTTCCTTCGCGCGCTGCGCGTGGTGCGCATTATGCGTTACTCGCGACGCCTTGCCGTCATCGTCAACACGTTCGCGTCGGAGCGCCGCACGCTCACCCTCTCGCTCGTGCTGGTGGGCATGTACGTGTTCATGGTGGCGCTTCTGATGTTTTGCAACGAGCCCAACACGTTTGACACATTCATCGATGCTCTATATTGGGCAGCCGTCACCCTCACGACCATCGGCTACGGCGACCTTACACCCACAACCGAAACAGGTAAGATCATCGTTATCGCGGCATCGATCGTAGGCATTTTGGTAATCGCGCTTCCCGCCGGCATCATCACGGGCAGCTTCCTCGACCAACTGCGCCAAATCGGCGAGGACCGCGAGCGCTATTTCGAGGCGAATTCCTTCGCGCACATGCATGCGCTGAGCGGCTTCAAGGCGACGCCCGCGTCAATTCGAGTCTATTTCCAGAAGAACCCGCGCGTCGGGAAATATCTCGTATATATGGCGGCGTTCACCCTACTCGATTGCGCCTTGTATGGCGCGATGTCGCTTCTGGGTTTTCCCGTATGGCTCGACACCACGGGCACGGCGCTTGCGGCATTCGCGCTCGAGCCTGCGGCGGGCTTCATTGTTGGCTTCGTCCACAGCCTCATTCTGGCGCTCGTCAACGGAAACGCAGGCAATTTGCTGTTTTATGGCGAATGCGCCGTGGTGATTCTTATCTACGGCGTTTTCCTGCGCGCCTGGCGAGCAAAGCTCGGAACGTTTCGCGCGGCGATATGCGCCGTGCTCGTCATCGCAGTTCTGCAGTCGGCGATTTCGCTCGCCCTTAGCGACATGCTCGCCTACGGAGTGATCACCACACCGTTCGAAATTGCCTACGAAAATTACTTCACGGGCGTCGGAATGCCCCAGGCGGGCGCGCACATTATCGCAACGTTCATCGATCGCGTGCTCGATGCCACGGCCGTTTTGGTGCTTGCCGCCGCGTTGCATTCAGCTGCTCGTTTTTTGCACTTGCCGAATGCGGACCGCTAACATGCGCACATGAGCGACAATAGGCGAAACACGAACTCCGAAGATAAGGAGGCGCGAATGCGCAGCGTCAACATTGGCATTATTGGTTTGGGAACTGTCGGTGGAGGCGCAGTGCGCCTTATTCAACGCCACCACGACGATTACGTGGAGCACTACGGCATCGACCTTCAAATTAAGCGCGCATGCAGCCGCAACGACGCAGAAGCGAAGAATCTCGGCATTGCAGATATCTTCACCACCAACTGGCAAGATGTTACGAGCGACCCCACTATCGACATCGTGATCGAGCTCATTGGCGGCGAACACCCCGCAACCGAAATTTTCGAGAACTCGTTCGCGCACGGCAAGCACGTGGTTTCCGCGAACAAGGCACTGCTCGGCCGCCATGTCGAGCACCTGGCCAAGCTCGCAAACAGCCACGGCGTGCAAATTAAGTGCGAAGCTGCCGCAGCTGGCGGCATTCCCGTGGTAAGCGCGCTTGAGCATGACTTGGTCGGCAACGAAATTCTCACTATTGCCGGCATTATGAACGGCACCACGAACTACATTCTGTCGCGCATGGCCAACGAGGGCCTGGGCTTTGATGAAGTGCTCGCCGACGCGCAGCGACTGGGTTACGCCGAGGCCGACCCCACGGCCGACGTCGACGGCTTCGATGCCGCTTCGAAAATCGCGATTCTCGCCTCCATCGGCTTCCGCACGCGCGTGAATACCGACGACGTGTTCATGCAGGGAATTCGCAACGTTTCCGCCACCGATATCGAAATGGCGCGCCAGTTCGGCTACGCCATTAAGCTGCTCGCCATTGCACGCAACACCAAAAGCGGCGTCGACGTGCGCGTGCACCCCACCATGATTCCCGCGACACACCAACTCGCAAGCGTGTCGGGCGCCATGAACGCCGTGTTCATCGTTGGCGACGCCGTGGGCGAGACCATGTTCTACGGAGCAGGCGCGGGTTCCTTCCCCACCGCAAGCGCCGTAGTGGGCGACGTGATGTCGCTTGCCGACCATATCGCGCACGGCAAAGAAGTCATTCCTGAGAGCGAACCTTTCGGCCACAACCTCGCCATTCGCGACATCGCCGACTTGGAGACGCGCTACTACATTCGCCTTACCGTGGCCGACAAGCTCGGCGTGCTTGCGGAAACCACCAAAGTGCTTGCTGACGATGGCATTTCCATTTCGGACATCAATCAGACGAAATCGGAAGACAACGAAGCCTGCACGCTCATTTACATGACGCATGCCGCGAAGGAAAGCGATATCGAGAAGGCTCGCGCCGACCTCGAGGCGCTCGATTCCGTGAAGGCCGTTTCTTCAATCATCCGCATCGAGAACATCGAAGCCTGGAACGAAGGCGCATTCGACAACTAGTCCTTCCGTCTTGCACAAACGAAGACCCAGAGCAAAGGAAAACCCGCTTTCGCGGGTTTTCCTTTTTGGCCTCCATAGGCCGATATCAGGTCCAGCTAAACGCCACGATGCCAGCCCTTTATCACCATTGCGGGAAATCATCTTGAAGCGACTTACTTCAGAACAACGTTTTCCATCATGGGCAGAGCATCGTCCCACGTGATGCCATTGTCGAAGAACATATGCACGGTCTTGCCGCACGGAGCCTTCGCATACATGTACACGGTGCCGGTTTCCGCGGTATAACGCGTCCAGGTAACACCCTTCACATCGACCTTGTCGAGAACGCCCTTGCCGTTGTAGTTTCCCTGAATGGCTTCGGCTTCAGCCAAAGGCTCGCGAGAAGGGTCTGATGAATTCTCGTAGAACGAAGAAAGGGGCCGCACGGCCCCCCTAAAAGGAAAAAGGGCCGAAAGGCCCGATGAAATGCGGAAGCGCCCTGCATGAGCGCGACG
>OLPI01000813.1_pt1 | contig 29139 bp, 26 predicted proteins | sample 1672361 | NCBI WGS metagenome assembly OLPI01 (sample SAMEA3136675, study PRJEB25190) | human gut metagenome
CCGACAGCGGCGAGGAGAAGGTCTTTACCGGCGAAGTCTCCGTCCACGGCATCTATGGAGCGGTATAAATTTTTCTGCACCCCTGCGCCTCTGCGGGCCGTCCGGCCCCGGGGGCGCATTTTGTTTTCCCCGCGAAGGATACGGAGGCCTCGGGTCTCCCCATAGTTTTCCACAGAGCCGTTTTGCCGGGGCACGCTTGTGGAAAACTCCGGGGCCAAAAATTCCAGAGGGGAGAGCCGTTTTTCTCCCGGGTGCGAAATGCCTCCGAAAATAAATTTTCGACCTCGACTTTCTTTTGGAAAAAAGGTGCTTCGACCCCTTTTCTCCCCAGTTTTTCCCTCATTTCCCGCTCTTGAATACATCGTGTATAACCCGGTGCTCGATTTTCTGTGGAAAACTCAGTGGAAAAAGTGGAAAACACTGTGGGAAAACCGGCTTCTTTTTCACAAAATCAGTGGAAAACCCAGTGGAAAAAGTTAAAAGATGATTCCAGACGGGATACTTCTCCCATCTCCGGATGAAAATGGAACACCGCTGTTCCCACGGATTTTCTTGAATGGACCGGGCAAACATGATACAATGAAAGGCAGGATATGGCCCCGGACATGGGCCGCAAAATTTATTTTCACGGAGGCGTCTGTCTATGAACTGGATCTCCCGCCTTGAGCGGAAATATGGCCGCTTTTGCATCCCGAATCTCATCTCCCTCATCGTAGGCGGACAGATCCTGGTCTACGCCATCGAGCTGTTCGTAAATCAATTTGTCTCATCTTACCTCGGCCTGAGCCGGGGCCTGCTGCTGATGGGGCAGGTGTGGCGTCTCATCACCTTTGTCTTCATCCCGTTCTCGGGGGGCGGGCCGCTGAGCGTCATTCTGGGCATCTACTTCACATGGTTCATTGGCTCTGCGCTGGAAAAGGAATGGGGCGATTTCCGCTTCAACCTCTACTTCCTGCTGGGGATGGCGGGCACGGCGCTGGGCTGTCTCGTCACCGGCATCCCCGCCGATACCTACTGCCTGTCGCTGTCCCTGCTGCTGGCTTTCGCCATGCTCTACCCCGAGGTGCAGGTGCTTTTGTTCTTCGTCTTCCCGGTGAAGGTGAAGTACTTCGGCCTCTTTGCTGCCGCCATGTGGCTGTTCAGTTTCCTTACCGCCGGGTGGCTGTATAAGGTGAGCTATCTGCTGAGTATGCTGGGCTTCGCGCTCTTCTTCGGGCCGCAGGCCCTGCGCAGCGTCCGGGCGTGGATCCGCCGGGAGCAGTGGAAGCGAAAGAACCGGAGGTGAGCCGCTCATGATGATCGACCGCCTTGCGGGCAACGCCGCCCTCAAAGACAGCGTCCGCCTGATGCTGGAGAGCCGCCGCCTGACCCACAGTGTGCTCTTGGTGGGTGAGACGGGCTTAGGCGCGGGCTACGCGGCCCGCTGCGTGGCGGCAGACTATCTTTACCCTGCGGGCGGCGCGCCCGCTGAGGCCCTTCTGCGGGGCGAATGCTGTCGTGCCGTAGGTAAGGCCGGCGACCGCAGCAGCGGTAGGGTGGAAACGGGCATCGTGCGGGAGGCCATCTCCGTCACTGGCATGGGCACAGGCGGGCGGTATCTCGTCAGTCAAGTCAAGGCCATGCGCACTGAGATCTTCAACCCCAGCCTCTCTTTTTGCTCTGGCGATATGCCGGTTCATATTCGTTGATTTCTGCACGATAATCTCCATTCCTGGTTCGCCGCTTCTGGACATAGTCACATAATTTCTGATTAATCTTTTAGTGGCTACATCAGAAATATATCCCTGCATAGTTTGTGGATCTACTCTTGGAGTATTTCCCATATCAGGATCGCCATTAGGATTTGCATTTGTGCATGCTACATAATAAATAAACTCATATCGGTTTTTAATTGCCATAGTAAAATCCCCCTTATATGTATTAATCTTCTACATTATTTTTCTTCTTTGCAATTCTTTCATTTTTATCTTTTTGCAATTTCGTACACATCTGTCTGTATCCCAACGCAAAATACGCTTGTTCTTCCAACGTCAGTGTTGCTGGAATCTCTTTTCCGATTGCACAATAAACAGCATTCAAAGTATCTTCATATTGTTTTCTCAGCCATTCATTTTCTATTTTTTCAAGATGATATGCTGATAATCTGGATATTTGTCCTAACACCAATGCTGGCATCTGACTTGCACTTGAATAATAACGCTGTACAATTGTAGCGTTTACATTTTTCATTGCAACATTCTGTATTGCAGCGTGAACCGCCATAGCAGCACCGCAATGGTATGCTGCACTTTTATGTGTGGAATCGTATTCTGACATAATTTCAGCCCCCTTTCTTCTCATAAGCCAAACTTTCAGCCACTGGCAAGCAGTTGCATCTGGAATTTGTATGCTAATTGAATTTTCCTCTTTTGCCAACATCTGAGAACGAATATATGCTAAAGAACGAACTGCAACCACATCTGGCAATGGTGTCCCGTTTATAATTGCACGAATAATCGCCTGCGTGATTTCTGGTAATTCTTCACTTACTCTTTTCCATATCTTACTATCAGAATTCTGTTTTTTCAGCAAACATAATAATCTTGCATTTAATTTTTTACTTTTTTCATTTTTCAAAAATTTTCACATTTTCATCCCTTGGTTTTTTCTTACGTTATGTTAAATTTCACACCAAAAAAGAACCTGCTGCCACAATTGCATATTCACCTGCAAAATGCTATACTCGGATAAGAAATGTTAATGAAAAGAGGTTTGATTATGAGAGCATATGAACGACTTTTAAATTATGTAGTAGTCCGTACTCCAAGTGATGAACACAGTACGACTTCTCCTTCTTCCCAGTGTCAGTTCGACCTGGCACGTATTCTGGCAGATGAGATGACTGCCCTCGGGATTTCTGACGTAAGTCTGGATGAATTCTGCTATGTATACGGAAAGATTCCTGCCACACCGGGATACGAGAATAAAACATCTATCGGATTTATCGCACACATGGATACCGTTTCCGATTACTGTGACCATGACATCATCCCGGTCGTACACAAGAACTACGATGGCGGTGATCTGCCGCTTGGCACAAGTGGACGTACCCTTACCGTAAAAGATTTCCCGCATCTTCCATCTCTTGCCGGATGCACCCTGATCACAACAGACGGTACAACCGTTCTTGGTGCCGATGATAAAGCCGGAGTTGCTGAGATCATGACCATGGCTGAAGCCCTGATCAAAGAAAATATTCCTCATGGACCGATCTCAATCGCTTTTACACCAGATGAAGAAGTCGGTGGTGGAACTGATCATTTTAACGTGGAAAAATTTGGTGCACAGTTTGCCTACACTCTGGATGGCGATACCGAAGGCGAAATTCAATATGAAAACTTCAATGCATGCAAGGCAGATTTTGAAATTACCGGCTTTGCTGTGCATCCGGGTTCCAGCAAGGATACGATGATCAATGCGTGCCTGGTTGCCGCTGAAATCAATAACATGCTTCCAGGACTTGAAATCCCGCGTGAAACGGAGGATTATGAAGGATTCTACCATCTGACCGGTATGAGTGGAGATGTGGCAAAAGCAGAGCTTCATTATATTGTAAGAGATCATGACAAGAATCTGTTTGAAGCCAGAAAAGAAACTCTTCGCCATATTGAGAAGAACCTCAATGAAAAATGGGGAGAAGGCACTGTGAAGCTTATGATTACTGACCAGTACCAGAATATGGCTGAGATTATTGCCGGATGCATGCATCTGATTGAGAATGCAAAGAAAGCCTGTGAAAATGCGGGTGTTGCACCGCTTGTGCTTCCGATCCGTGGCGGCACAGACGGATGCCAGCTCAGCTTTATGGGACTTCCTTGCCCGAACCTTGGAACAGGGGGACATGCATTCCATGGACCATATGAACACATCACGGCAGAAGGAATGGACAAGGCTGTGGATATCGCAGTTGAGCTTGTGAAATTGTATGCGGAGATGTAAAGGGTTGTATTTCGTCTTTAATCCGATTTAACAAGTAAACAAATATTTTAAGCAAAACCGGAGTTGCCGCATATCACTAAAATCCATGCGACAACTCCGGTTTCTTAAATTTGAAAATATTCTTTTATCTGTCCCAGTATAATTCCCATCAACTTTGTCCTTGCTTCTACACTCGCCCATGCTACATGTGGTGTAATCAGCAGTTTTTTGCTATCTTTTATTTTTCGCAGCGGATTCGTCTCACTCATCGGCTCCTGGCAAAGTACGTCAAGTCCGGCTGCAGCTATCTCGTCATTTTCCAGTGCCTCATACAGATCCTGCTCGACTACGATCGGACCACGTCCGAGATTCAGGAAAATACAGGTTTTTTTCATTTTTGCAAATGCTGCTTTATCCATTAAGCCCTCTGTATGTTCATTTAACGGTGCATGAACGGATATAATGTCAGATTTTGCAAGCAATGTATCCAGATCTACCTGTTCGTAACCTTCCTGCGCCGGACGCCCTGATGCGGAGTAATAAATAATCTGTGCTCCAAATGCTTTTGCGATATCCGCAACTCTCCGTCCAATTGTTCCCAGACCTATGATCCCCCACGTTTTTCCACTGATCTCCGTAAAATGCTCTGCAAAATGCGTAAATATTGTATCATTGATGTAACGCTCTTCTTTTACATAATCATCGTAATAACGTATCTTTTCCAGCAGATAGAGAAGCATTGCAAAAGTGTGCTGTGCCACCGTTTCTGTCGAATAGCCAGCTACATTTCTCCATGCAACTCCTCTTTTTTCCAGATATTCTTTATCCAGATTGTTGGTCCCCGTTGCCGTCACACATACCAGCTTTAAATTCTCTGCTTTTCCAATCGTCTGTTCATTGACCTGTACTTTATTTAAAATAATCACATCTGCATCCTGAACTCTTTCCGGTACTTCTTCTGATGTAGAAAAATCGTATTTTACGACTTCACCTAACCTGTCAAATCCAGAAAGATCAATATCTTCTCCAATTGTTTTTACATCCAAAAAAACTATTTTCATAATCTGTTCCTCACTTTATCACTGTAATTTGCAACTTTTTCTGTTCATTATCATAACAAATTTATTTTACGAATACAACCCAAACAACCGTTGACATCCTTATCCTATGGCGCGTATACTAAAGAAATGAAGAGCATTTGCGATTATATCCAGATATAATTAGCAGGTGTTTTTTTTGGTCTTTCTGGCAAGCCTTTGCTTTTTATAAATCACATTCCATCAACATCAAGGAGGTTATTATCATGAATCAGAACAAAGCTTTGGAACTTACAAAAGATATCGCAACTGACATTATCGGAGGAATCCTGATCGCTGTCGGTGTCTATAATTTTGCTGCCGCCGCAAAATTTCCGATGGTAGGGGTAAACGGAATCGCCCTGATCTTTTACCAGTTGTTTGGACTGCCGATCGGTACTGTTGCCCTGATTCTTAACATCCCGATCGCCATCTGTTGTTTTCGGCTTCTGGGCCGCAGATTTTTCCTGAATTCAGTCCGGACGATCATTATTACTTCCATAATCATGGACGTGATCGCACCGCTGTTCCCGGTTTATCAGGGTGACAGACTTCTTTCTGCCATCTGCTGCGGTGTCCTTTCCGGACTTGGTTATGCAATGATCTATATGCGTGATTCTTCAACCGGCGGCTCTGACTTTATCATGATGTCGATCAAAGCACTGAATCCTCACCTTTCCCTTGGAAATATTGCATTTGCACTGGATGCAGTAATTGTGATCCTCGGAACCGTAATTGTATCCCGTGACGTGGACAGTCTGATCTACGGTCTGATCGTCAGCTATCTGCTCTCTCTTGTTATGGATAAAGTTATGTACGGAATTGATGAAGGAAAGCTTGCCCTGATCGTAACCGATCCCGAGCACAGCACTGAAATCTGCTTCAAAATCGATGAAGTTCTCGGACGCGGCTCTACAATTTTAAATGGTATGGGAAGTTATTCCAAAGATGATAAGCACATCATAATGTGCGCCTGCAACAATAAGCAGATGTACGGAATCCGCAAGCTGATCAAAACGATTGATCCAAAGTCCTTCCTTGTAATCATGGAATCGAATGATGTAGTGGGTGAAGGATTTAAAGATGAGTAAATTGCGGTCAGCTTTTTCAGACAGCTAAGCAAATCATCCGTATCACTTGTTGGACACTTTGCATCAAAAATAGAATTCCTGATAATAAAAACCGGAGGCTCATGTGTCTTTTTACACAAGCCTCCGGTTTTTCTATAATCTGCCAAGCCAATACTTCGCTTTTATACACACTCTGATTCCCTGTCCTTTTTTAAGTCCGGCTCTTCCTATGAATTCAGATCTTCTGTGATTGATTTAAGGTTCATGAAGTTTGTCAGATAATCTGCTGTACCAGTCTTCGCATCTGTTCCGGACATGTTAAATCCACCAAATGGATGCTGAAGTACAACTGCTGCTGTAGATTTTCTGTTAAAGTATAAGTTACCTACCTGGAATTCTACTTTTGCTCTCTGGATATTTTCACGTGTCTCACTGTATACAGATCCTGTCAGACCATATTCTGTCTGGTTTGCTACATCAAGTGCTTCATCAAAAGAATCTACTTTGATAACAGCAAGGACTGGTCCAAAGATTTCTTCATTGGCAATTCTTGCATCTCTCTTGATATCGCGGATTACAGTAGGATCAATATAATATCCTTCTGCGTCACTGTATGTACCACCGAATACAACATTTCCTTCTTTACGTCCGATCTCGATGTAATTGGTAATGCTGTTATAAGCGCCCTGGTTGATAACCGGTCCCATCGCTGCATTGCTTTCGCCCGATCCCTGGTTCGCCTTCAGTTCTGCTGCGCATTTTACAACTTCATCTACAAACTCATCATATACATCTGCCAGAACAATTGCTCTTGAGCATGCAGAGCATTTCTGTCCCTGGAATGTAAATGCAGAGCTTGCAACTCCATTTGCTGCTTTCTTGATGTCTGCTGTTGAATCTACGATAATTGCATTCTTTCCACCCATCTCAGCCACAACACGTTTGATCCATCTCTGTCCGTCAGCGATCTTGGCTGCATGTTCATTGATTCTGCATCCAACTGCTTTTGATCCTGTGAAGTTTACAAATCTTGTAAGCGGATGTTCTACGATGAAGTCACCAATCTCTGATCCTGATCCAGGAATGTAACTTACTACGTCAGCCGGAATACCGGCTTTCTGGCAGAGTTCTACGAATTTGTATGCAACGATCGGAGCGTCTGAAGATGGTTTGCAGCAGATCGTGTTACCGGTAACAACTGCAGATACGATCATTCCACCAAACAGTGAGAGTGGGAAGTTCCATGGAGAAACAGCCACACCTACACCGAGCGGGATGTAAACGCATTTTGTAAGTTCATCTGTAGGAACCAGCTCTTTTCCTTTTTCCAGATTCTGGATATGCATTACATAAGAATTGATAAAGTCAAGCTGTTCGCAAAGTTCTCCGTCAGCTTCTCCCCAGTTCTTTCCACTTTCAAGGACGTTCCATGCATCCATGATGAAACGGTTCTCGATCAGAAGTGCTGCAAGTCTTCTTAATACACGTACTCTTTCTTCTACAGATGTCAGGCTCCATTTTTTGAATGCTTCGTAAGATGCCTTGATTGCCTCATCAGCCTGTTCTTTGCTGCATGAGCATGCATATCCGAGTACTTCCTTTGTAGCCGGTGATACAGAAGCGATCTTCTTTTCTGTCTCAACTTTCTTTCCACCGATGATCAGCGGGTAAACAGCACCTGCTTCTGCATGAGCCTGTTTGAACGCTTCTTCTATTTTCTTTTTATTTTCTTCCAATGTGAAATCAACTTCTACTGCGTTTTTAAATCCTGTAAGCATGTACTTATGTCCTCCTTGAACTATGGTCTATAAATTGTTTATTATTGTAACAGCAAATTTTCTCCACGTCAATATGTTAAAGTAAAAAAATGTATTTTCGTATACAATTATACCGTTTATATTTTAACAAATAACTTGCATATTTTCGTTCTATTGACATTTTATCTCAATTGATATAAGATATTGTTTAAATGGTTCTTTTTAGAACTTTTTTCCAAGTGACTGCGCTCGGCACGAGAATGTGTCAAGGCACATTCTTTTTTATTAAAAAACGGAGGTGTATGGATGAACATTACATATCTGCTTGTATTAATGCAGCGAATTGGTAAAATGCATGAACAGAAGTTGAAAGAATTATGCCGCCAGTATGATCTCTCGCTGATCGAGGCTAAGATCATTGCTTTCTTACATAATAACCCCACAAAAGATACCGCAGGTGATATCGTCGAGCTACGGATGCTCTCAAAAGGGAATGTATCCCAGGCAGTTGATCTTTTATGTCAGAAGGGGCTTCTTTCAAAAACAGCAGACCAGACGGATCGCAGGAAAACGCATCTTTCCCTGCTGCCATCATGCGAAAATGTTACCGGAGCAATCGACACGTTCCAGTCTGCTTTTTACCACAATCTGTTTGACGGATTTTCATTAGAAGAATTCCAGATGTTCGCCTCGCTGAATGAACGTCTGGCATCCAACGTAGCAACTATTTATCACAAAGGAGATTATTAGACATGAACAAAGACAAAGATTTTCTGGGTACTGAACCCGTCGGAAAGCTGATGTTCCGGCTGGCGCTTCCGACGATCACCGCACAGCTCATCAATATGCTGTACAACATTATTGACCGTATTTACATCGGACACATTCCTGGTAATGGGGCACTTGCCCTTACCGGAGTCGGCGTATGTATGCCACTGATTATGATCATTTCCGCTTTTGCCGCACTGGTTGGAGGCGGTGGTGCACCGCATGCTTCGATTGCAATGGGAAAAAATGATCTTAATACTGCAGAACATATTCTGGGTAACTGCTTTTTCCTGCAGATTCTGATTTCTATAATCCTGACAGTCATCCTGCTGTTTGGTAACCGTACTTTTCTTCTTGCCTTCGGTGCCAGTGAAAATACGATTGAATACGCTGTAAATTATATGAACATTTACGCTGTCGGCACTATTTTCGTCCAGCTTACCCTTGGCATGAATATGTTTATCACCACACAGGGCTTTGCCAAAACAGGTATGCTCTCTGTTCTGATCGGAGCAGTGATGAACATTGTTCTGGATCCGCTGTTTATCTTTGCATTCCATCTGGGTGTCAGAGGTGCTGCGCTTGCCACAATTCTGTCACAGGCAGTCTCCTGCATCTGGGTTCTTTCTTTCCTTTGCGGAAAAAAGACGATCCTACACATCCGGAAAAAGAATCTCATCCTGAAACCGGAAATTATTCTTCCTTGTGTCGCTCTCGGGCTTGCCACATTTATCATGCAGGCTAGTGAGAGTATCATCTCTGTATGTTTCAACTCTTCTCTGCTGAAATACGGAGGAGATATCGCAGTTGGTGCCATGACGATCCTCACCAGTGTCATGCAGTTCGCAATGCTGCCACTGCAGGGTCTGGGACAGGGTGCACAACCAGTCCTGAGCTATAATTACGGTGCAAAAAACAGAGATCGTGTAAAAAAAGCTTTCAAGCTTCTTTTAACAGCAAGCCTCTGTTATTCCACAATTCTGTGGGCATTTATTATGCTCTTCCCTCAGGTGTTTGCAGAAATGTTTACTTCCGATTCTGCACTGCTTTGTTTTACTAAATCAGCACTCCGGATTTACTGTGCCTGCCTGCTGCTTTTCGGAATCCAGATCGCATGCCAGATGGCATTTACATCATTCGGAAAAGCAAAGGCTTCGATTGCTGTCGCTGTTACACGTAAATTTATCCTGTTGCTGCCACTGATCTATCTGCTGCCGCATATTCTGACCGGGAACAAGACCAATGCAGTGTATATGGCTGAACCGATTGCAGACTTCCTGGCTGTATCCTTCACGACAGTTTTGTTTACGTTTCAGTTTAGGAAAGTGTTGAAAGAACTTGAGGGGTAGTCGCAAGAGGGCATAAAAAATAATCCCTGGTAGCTGCTAAGTTGCACGAACCATTCCAACGAGCCTTTCAAAGCATCAATTGTGTCAGCAATGGCTTCCACAATTGATTAAGTCTCGTTTCCATCGTGCAAAGACGCATCTACCAGGGATTATTTTTTATTTACGTTGTTGACTGAGTTTTACTTCTTTGACAGGATTTTGAACTGAAGCCGTAAATCATTGTTTTATATTTTCAAATGGATTTACACTTTACCTCAATTAGGCTTCCTGACCATCGGCAATTTTGGATGTTTCTTTTTCTGGGAATAATAATGCGAAAATCTTTCTTACCAGTGGACCGGCGAAGCAGAGCTGCCAGAAGAATGCCATCGGGAAGTTGATTGCTGTGGTCTGGAACCAGACGGATATGAACTGGGTTCCCGCATTCTTGAAGAGCAGGGTTGCTGCAAGGCTCATAAGTGGACACATTCCGATGATGGATACTACGGAAATGGCGATCACCAGGTGAAAGTTATTATCTCTTTCCAGATTAACAATGGAAAATGCTTTTTTCTTTGCAAATGGTCCGATCAGGAAAAAATCAAGGATGAATGCAATTGGTCCCATAATGACCAGCTCGTGGAATGCATTTAAAAATACCTGGTTGTTCATTCCTCCTACGTTGAGAGCAATGTTGTAACAGATCATGGTATAAACCATCACGAACACCATGATAATTGTGAAAATAACGTCTTGAAATTTGTTTTTTGGCATAAAAATATCCTCCTTCATAATAAGCGTAACAGAAAATGTGTTGTTCGTTCATCATTCCGGAGGAATGTATCGTTTCCAATATAACCGAGATTCTATTCTTTTTTCTATATGGCATATGCCAGACAACGCCATATCAGCAAGGTTTATAATACCTCAACTCTTTAAAAACAGTCAAGTATTTTTTTCAGATACATTGAATCATTTTTATCTCTTTTTTCCAAATAAAGAACTCCATACCGTCAGGATCGCTCCTGCAAAAAGAGCCAGATCCGAGAGATTAAAAGTGATATCCGAGAGTTTCCTGTTCTTTGTTTTCAGAGACAGATAATCGACCACATAACCTCTTTTGAAACGGTCATAAGTATTACCAACTGCTCCGCCCAGCATCAGCGATGTTCCAAGCTTTGCCAGTTTGCGTCCCGGTTCTTTCCAAAGAAGGTGCTCCCAGAAAAACAGGATTCCAAGTGCTGCCGCCGACATGCCTTTTACCAGCTTTGGTCTGCAATCCAAATGATTCATCATCAGACCTTTGTTGTGGACTTTGCGGTAGATTCCTTTTCCCTTCCAAATCCGGCGTTCTTCCCCGTCTCTTACATTTTCTTCAGTATATTTTTTAATTCCAAGATCGCACCCGGCAACAAAAGCTCCGGTTAAAATGCTCAGGATTTCCATAATTATTCTCCTTTGATTCGCGCGATTTCCTGCTCGCATACCTCTGTCTGTTCTTCACGCTTTTCGATTGCTTCGCAGAGTGCGATAAAATCGGTATCTACCACTTCCCCCTGTTTGAAACGCTCATATACCAATCGTCCGATTTCTGTCATATCCCGCTCGCTATCTCGCTTCAGACCATAGATCTCATTTTTCTTTTTCTGAATATCGATCGTATCTCCTGCCTTCTTTCCAAGATCATCCACGGTATCTGAAATCCGCTTTCCTATTGTATCAAAAAAATCACTCATTTACTTTTTCCCCTTTCGCATCTGCGTATTTTTCAGAACCGCCTGATCTGCTCAAAAGTACGGTAAAGGTTCAATGCTCCATATCCCCATTCCTGGTTCGGATAATTCATGTCTGTCTTCCGTGAAGCTCCCAATATCAGCAGATTCTTCATCTGTGATGCATCCAGATTCACTCCATGCCTATCCAGCCACTCCATAAAAAGTGCCAGTGCTCCGGAAGTGATTCCAACTGCTATACTGGAACCAGATCTTGCAACAAACTGCCCCCTTAAATTGATCCCTGTCACATTGATCCCCGGCGCAGCAAAATCCGGTTTGATTCTGTTATCTCTAGTATAACCTCTTCCCGAACTGACTGCAATGCTATTTTCCTTTCCATTATAGTACGCTGCACAGACCACCGCCCCGGTATCCCCTGGTTCCATCACCGTATATTCCGGATTTGCACGGATAAAATAGACATTTCCCGTCAGAAACTCTTCCATTGGAAGCCAGATATGAAAGATTCCATTCCCCAGCTCCAGTGTTTCCGGTATAATCTTCCAGATTCCGCTTCCCGGTCTTTCAAACTGAAAAAATGCCAGCTGCGCCCCGGTCGTCTCTACCAGAACCCGGTAATTAAATATTACCCTGGTCTGCTCGAATACAAACACATACTCTCCTATTCCCCGTCTGAGCGAGACCGGTCCTATTGTCTGTCCTGTTGGAGATTCGATAGAAAGTGCCAGAAGATTCGGAAGTTCTGTCCATAGTTCCATCACAAAGCCTCTGGTATTATTCCCTACATTGATCTCCACCGGCTGATTATTTTCCTGTTCCAGAATTCCCAGATAATGATGCCTTTTATCTGCCTCGTTGCCACTTCCGGTCACAATCCCGATTCCTTCGCTCGCCGCTACATTTTGCAGATACTCTGACAGGATTGAATATCCTCCATGTCCTCCAAAGCTTGTTCCAACTGCCAGACAGATCACCAATGGTCTTTTCAGCTCTTCTTGTACCTTCTGCAGATAAAAAACCGCCGCTACCAGATCATTTTCCTGATAGCATCTGGCATCACAGTCTACAAAATAGTACTCCCGTAAATATTCTTTTGCCTCTTTCAGCTTCACGATCACCATCTCTGCCTCCGGCGCTGCCCCGATAAACAGATTCTCCGGATTTGCCCCTCCGCATGCCACACTTGCAACAAAAGTGCCATGTCCGTCCGTATCAAATGACGGAACGGTTTCCTTTGGATTCTCGCTCTGGATCGCCAGATTGATTTGTTCTCTCGTATATTCACTTCCATATCCGATTCCCCGTGGCGCTGTTCCACTTTGTTCTTCCTGATCCCAGATTCGCTGGATCCTGGTCGAACCATCCAGATTCCGGAAAATGGGATCCAGATAGTTGATCCCAGTATCAATGATCCCAACTAGAACTCCTTCACCGCTTAATTCCAGACCAGTCAGATTCTGAACCGCAGCAATTCCCGCCTGCTGGATTGCTGCCATATCCAGTGTTGTATAACACTTCGGAACCATTGTATAAGGATAATCGGCAAGTGACTTTTTTCTGTCTTCACTCTGGTCAATATAAAAAAGCTCAAAACCGTATTTCAACGGTATCCGGCATCCGTTTTCCAAAGGAAAGTTTTTCCCAAGAGCACCGGTATCCCTCATCATAAAATCCCTGTATTCTTCTGACAGGATCTTTTCTTTACATTCTTCCTGTAGCATAAAAATCCCTCATATACTTTCTTTTGGAAAATATATGAGGGATTTTTCTTTCTTATTACTATGATACTGGACGGTTACGCATTTTGCACTCCATATCCATTCTTTATTCGGTACGTTTCTTTTCAATATCCTCGTAGAAGGAAGTCACTTCTTTTCCTTTTTCCAGGGTACTTACATTCGGACCGCTCTTGAATACGATTTTCAGAAGAATTGGTGTGATGATCGTTGTGATCACTACCACGATGATAACCGGTCCGAGGAAATTGCCGCCCAGCATACCGAGTGCTTCTCCCTTGCTGGCAACGATCAGCGCAACCTCACCACGGGAGATCATTCCGACACCGATTCGTGCACACTGATAATTCTTATATCCACACATCTTCGCACCAAGGGCGCAGCCAACGATCTTTGTCAGGATTGCAACAATGGTAAGAACCACTGCAAAGCCTACAATTGCAGTACTCATCTTCGGAAGTTCTACCTTCAGTCCGATACTTGCGAAAAATACCGGTGAAAGCAACATATAAGACATGGTATCAAATTTCTTCAGCACGAAATCAGATTTACTTGTATTGGAAATGATCAGCCCTGCGATAAATGCACCGGTGATATCTGCAACACCGAAGAATTTCTCTGCCACATAAGCCATCAGCAGACAGAATACAAATGCCATGATCGCATGACGTCTGAGTCCCTTTTCCGCCTGATCTGTCCACTTTTTAAATACCTTGTAAAAGATAAATCCAATCACACCTGCAAATGCAAAGAATGCAACAATCTTCAGTAATACAACTGAAATCTTTACCGATTCATCTGCCATACTTGTTACCAGTGTCAGTGCAATGATACCAAGCACGTCATCAATGATCGCAGCTCCAAGAATCGCATTTCCGGATTTGGTTTTTAATTTACCAAGTTCTTTTAATGTCTCTACCGTAATACTTACGGAAGTTGCTGTCAGGATAACACCGATAAAGATATTCTGCAGAAATACGTTGCAGGATGCATCGGATGTGATCACACCTGGACGGTTAAAGAACATTGCAGTCGCATAACCGCCGATCAGTGGAACGATAACACCTATCAGTGCAATAACGAAGGATGCTTTTCCACTTGCCTTCAATTCCTGTATATCAGTTTCCAGACCTGCACAAAACATCAGCACGATAACACCGATCTCTGCAACGTTATGTATAAAACTTGTCTCTGTCAAGATCCCAAGCATCGCCGGTCCAAGAAGAACTCCTGCAAGAAGTGCCCCTACAACCTGCGGCATCTGTACCTTTCTGGTCGCAAGACCAAGTGCTTTAGTACAAAGTAAAATAATTGCAAGATCCAGTAAATACTTATAAGTCTCCATTCTCTCTCACTCCTGTTTATATCTTGTTTTTTTAGACACATTGTCTAATGTACACCTTTTAATACAATTTTTCAACAAAAAAATACCCGTAAATCTTAAATTTACGGATATTTCCCATTCTTTTTTTGTATGATTGCCATGTTTTTTTGATATATGAAGGTTATTGTTATACTCAGTGATGCTCAAGCCTTGGTACAGACTGGCTTCTCAGCTCGATCAGCGGTCCTCCGGTTCCTTCGATATATGCCTCCGTGATCGTCACTTCCCCGATGCTGTCATCCTTCGGAATCTCATACATAATATCCAGCATGAATTCTTCAATGATCGCACGCAGTGCACGGGCTCCGGTATCCTTCTTCATTGCCTTTCTTGCGATCGCATGAAGTGCACCATCATCGAATTTCAGATTGACCTCATCCAGTGCCAGAAGCTTCTGATACTGCTTGAGGATCGCATTTTTCGGCTCTTTTAATATCTGAACCATCATCTCTTCATCCAGTCCCTGAAGCGTAAATACGATCGGGAGACGTCCCAGAAATTCCGGAATCATTCCGAAGTTACGCAGATCTTCTGTCGTCACCTTCTCCAGTATTTTCTTATCATGATCATATTTGTCTTTCAGATCCGCTCCAAACCCGATAGAAGAATTCTTCATCAGTCTTTCCTTGATGATCTGCTCAAGATCCGGGAACGCACCGCCACAGATAAAAAGAATATTCTTTGTATTGACTGTAGTGAGCGGAACCATCGCATTCTTACTGTTGGCTCCTACCGGCACTTCCACTTCGCTGCCTTCTAACAGCTTTAACATTCCCTGCTGTACGGATTCTCCGCTGACATCTCTCTGGCTGGTATTCTTCTTCTTCGCAATCTTGTCGATCTCATCGATAAAGATAATTCCCTGTTCCGCCTTATCTACGTCGTTGTCCGCAGCTGCAAGGAGCTTTGATACTACACTTTCAATATCATCCCCTATGTAGCCGGCCTCGGTAAGAGAGGTCGCATCTGTAATTGCAAGCGGCACATCCAAAAGTTTTGCCAGTGTCTTTACCAGATACGTCTTTCCAGAGCCGGTAGGTCCGATCATCAGCATATTGGATTTCTCGATTTCAATCTCATCCATTGTATCCGTTGCCACTCTTTTATAATGATTGTATACAGCAACCGACATTACCTTCTTGGCGTATTCCTGTCCTACTACATATTCATCCAGTTTCGCTTTGATCTTATGCGGAGCAGGAATATCCTTGATATTCAGGATCGGTTCTTTTTCTTCTTCCGGCTTTTTCTTTTTCACACGCTGGCTCTTCGGGATCTGTGCATCCATGTCTCCAAATCCCATCATCGGTCCCATGTTCATAAACTGGCTGTAATCCATCCCGCCAAAATTCATATTGTTCATTGCATCAAAGCTTTTTTGCATACAGTCCGGACACACGCAGATATTGTTCGGAAGATCGATCATCTTTCCGGTCACACTCTCCGGTCTGTGACAGATGAAGCAGACCTTTTCATAGCGATCTTCGTTATTTTCTTTTTTGTCTGTATTTTCTACCTCACCGGTTACTTTCTCAACTGTCTTGTCCTTCTGGTCATTTTCTGCCATTGGCTGGTCCTCCTTTTCTCGGTCGTATTCAGACAGATTCCTCTGTCCTTCTTATTCGATTTCCACCCCTGCAAGTTCTATAAACTCTTCCTCTGAAATGATCGGCACTCCAAGTTCTTTCGCCTTTCTGTTCTTGGAAGATGCAGACTCTACATCATTGTTGATCAGATAATTTGTCTTCTTCGTTACAGATCCGGTCACTTTTCCACCCATCTTCTCAACCAGTTCTTTTACCTCATTCCGGTTTGCAAAATGATTCACGCTGCCAGTGACAACGAAACTCATACCTGCAAACTTCTGTTCTTCTGCCATCTCTTCCGGCTGGATCTCCAGTTCTCCGAGAAGGAGCTTAAATTCCTTTTTTCTTTCCTCTGATATAAAATATTTTACAAATGCCGCCGCAAGCACCGGACCTACCCCTTGGATATCACTCAGTTCTTCTTCAGATGCTCCTGTCATTTTTTCCACATCATTTTTAAAATGGCGACAGATCAGTTTTGCATTTGCGAGACCGATTCCTGCAATCCCAAGTCCATATACCACTTTAGCAAGTGTTGTGCTTCTCGCCTTATCCACGCTTGCGATCAGGTTCGCATAGGATTTTTCTCCAAAGCCTTCCATCGTCTGAATTTCTTCCTGATAGGAATCCAGATGGAAGATATCTCTGTATTTGTGAATGAATCCTCTCGCAATAAATTTCTCCAGTGTCGCCTCAGAAAGCCCGTCAATATTGAGTGCATCCCTGCTGACAAACAATGCAAAGGATTTGATTCTTTTTGCCTGACACATCGGATTTGTGCAATACAACGACTTTGCATCATTCATCTGACGGATCTCCGTAGCTCCACCACAAACCGGACAGACTTTCGGGATCTCAATATTATCACTGCCGGTCAGATTCTTTGCAATCTGCGGAATGATCATATTCGCCTTATAGACTTCGATCGTATCCCCGATTCCCAGATGCAGCTCCTCCATAATACTTAAATTGTGTACACTTGCACGGCTTACCGTTGTTCCTTCCAGCTCTACCGGTTCAAAGATCGCTACCGGATTAATAAGCCCTGTTCTTGATGGACTCCATTCAATCTCCAGAAGGTGCGTCTCGCGGATCTCATCTGCCCATTTGAAAGCGAAAGAATCACGTGGGAATTTTGCCGTTCTCCCAAGCGACTGCCCATACGCAATGTCATCATATACAAGAACCAGACCATCTGACGGAAAATCATTTTCTACGATCTTTTCTGCAAAAAATGCAACCTTCTCATCCAGTTCTTCCCTTGTCACCAGATAATGCTCCACCACATCAAATCCCTGATGTTCCAGCCAGTCAAGCTGTTCTTTTCTGGAATTGTGGAAATCCACATTTTCTGCACGTACCAGGGTAAATGCATAGAATTTTACGTTTCTCTGTGCCGTGATCTTATTGTTCAGCTGGCGGACAGAACCACTGCACAGATTCCGTGGGTTTTTATATTTTGCATCCACGTCATCAATTTCTTCATTGATCCGCTCAAAATCTTTGTAACCGATCACCGCTTCCCCTCGCAGGATCAGTTCCCCTTTATACGGAATATGAAGCGGCACATTTTTAAATACTTTCGCATTGTTGGTAATGACCTCACCGACTTCTCCATTTCCTCTTGTAACTGCCTTAAAAAGCTCGCCGTCACGATAGGTCAGAACGATCGTCAGACCATCCATCTTCCATGAGATCACAGCCGTCTGGTCTCCAACAAATTCCTTCAGCCTTGTCACTTCTTTTGTCTTGTCAAGAGAAAGCATCGGTGACTCATGACGTTCTTTCGGAAGCTCACTTAATACTTCATATCCTACATTCACCGTCGGACTGGAAGCCATAACGGTTCCCAGCTCTTCTTCCAGACCTTTCAGTTCATCATACAGCGCATCATACTCATAATTGCTCATAATTTCCTGCGCATCCTGATAATAAGCTTTTCCGGCTTTATTCAGAAGCTCTACCAGCTCCTGCATCCTTTTCATCTTATCCATATCCAAATCCACACTTTTAATTATTGTTCCACGGTGTCGGCTCTGACTTTGAATCCCTGATCAGCTCATAGAGTTCATTCAGTTCCTGATCCGTAACCTTCCGGTATTCTCCCGGCTTTAAATTACCAAGTTCGATATTCATGATCCGCACTCTCCGCAGCTCCTTTACCTCGTAGCCAAGTGCCTCACACATCCGGCGGATCTGCCGGTTGAGTCCCTGTGTCAGAATGATCTTAAATTTATATTTTCCAAGCTTTTCTACCTGGCATGGTCTTGTGACAGTATCCAGGATCGGGACACCGCCTGCCATCTCCTTGAGAAATTCATCTGTCACGGGCTTATCAACTGTAACTTTATATTCTTTTTCATGTTTATTTGCCGCACGCATCATCCGGTTGATAATGTCGCCGTTGTTCGTCATAAGAAGCAGCCCTTCCGAATCCTTATCCAGACGTCCTACATAAGTAATCCGTACCGGATAGTTAAGAAATCGTACAATACTGTCTCTCTCCCGTCTTTCCTCAGTACAGACAATTCCACGCGGCTTATTGACCGCAAGCACGATCATCTCTTCCTGTCTGGATACCTGCTTTTTCCCAAGCCGGACAACCTGCCACGGCTCTACCTTCATTCCGGTCTCTGCACGCACACCGTCAACCGTCACCTGTCCGGCTGCTATCAGTTTGTCCGCTTCCCTTCTGGAACATACACCAGCTTCACTTAAATATTTGTTCAGCCGGACCGGTCCTTTATTTTCCGTGTCCAGAAACTGCTTTTCTATTTTATTTGCCATGTTTTTCTCCTGTTAATTCTCATCCAGTACCCCCGCCAGCATCCGGTCTTCAAAGAATGTATTGGCATTATACAGGAACAGCACATCATCAAACTGTTTATCTGACATCACAGAACTTAATTTACCGGTATAATAACGAGGGTCGATCACAACGATTTCCCGGTAATACGGAGCCAGAAGCGGAAGAAAACAGTTTGCATATGAATCTTTGAACACCAGAAGTCTGCGTTTTTCTGTCTGTGTTGACTGGATATCGATCATTGCATGATTTCCACCGAAGAATACGGAATATTGATCTCTCTCATCCAGTTTGGATGAATCATACATAGAAGCACTCTTTTTCTGTTCTTCCACATAATTGACTGCAACCTGTGGTGCATCCGCACTCTTTGGCAGATAAATATAGATTGGTTCCTTATAATCTGTCTCATATCCACTCTTTGCGGATAACGTTCCGTTAAAAGAATCCGATACCGCATAGGCTTTCATCTTAATTTCTTCACTCTTATCCAGTCCAAGCTGTGTCTTTGCTCCCTGGAATGCATACCATGCACCAAGAGAAGTCCAGTGATGATCCGTGTGATAATAAATTGCTTCATCCTTGTGAGCATCCAATACTTTTTCTGCATCGATCCAGTCATAAGAATCTCCAAGTTCTGCCTTTACACGGCTGATCTGTCTGCTCTGACTGGCAGTCACCGCAAATGCCGGAAGCTTGTCCTCCATAACATTTGCCGCATTCGGAACCAGCATCATATGCATCTGGATATCCGGATAACGCTCTTTAAAATTCTTCATTGCATCCAGATTCTCTTTCAGATCACTTTCATCTGCCACAGCAACATCTTCCATCAGATAATGATCCTTTCCTTTGAAAACACCACCTTCTTCTGTCCTCCCCGCCACACTGTCCGCAAATGTCTTAATTCTTACCCAGGTATCTCTTCCTGCAAACTGATCCGATACATACTCCTCGTACTGCTCCATAAACCTTCCGGAAGCAATTCCGGAAAGAGAAATTTCCGGTTTCTGCGCCAGCATACGCATTTCTTTTTCTGACATCTGCCTGTCTTTATGCATAAGGTTTACTCCGCAGCTGAGAATAAGGACTCCCAAAAATAAAAACGCACATACTGCCTGGATCTGTTTTTTCCCTCCTGGCAGAAAATACTTTGTTCTGTTTTTTTGTTTATTATTCTTTCCTTCTACCATTGTCTTTCCTTAAAATCTAAAATATAAAAATGGATTGTAACTTTCTGTCACCAGATATGCCACACACAGCACAAACAGTCCTGTCATCAGGCAGCCTGCCAGAACCGTATGCGGTCTTTCCTCATTAAATACCAGCCGCTTTCCGAGCAGATGCATAAACGGTGTACTTCCTATGATCCCTGCCACCCAGAAGAGCCAGTTTCGCATGATCAGGTACAATGCCTGGCTGTCCATAAATCCGGTTGCACCCTGTCCGAACATATTGCCGATCCAGGTAAGTGCGCTTCCGAGTGTCGGGCTGAAGAACAGTACCCAGCCGAGCATGACCAGAATCATTGTGTAAAGTGTCTGGACTGCCTCCGGCAGCTTTGCAAGTATTTTTCCTGTAAAATATTTTTCAGTAATGAGGATCACTCCGTAGAAGAGCCCCCATACTACAAAGTTCCAGCTTGCCCCATGCCAGAGACCGGTCAGGAACCATACGATCAGAAGATTCAGTAAATGCCGCGGAACCGTTACCCTGTTTCCTCCAAGCGGAATATACACATACTCGCGGAACCATGATCCCAGCGAAATATGCCATCTTCTCCAGAACTCGGTAACACTTTTGGAAATATACGGATAATTGAAGTTCTGCATAAACTCAAATCCGAACATCTTTCCAAGTCCGACTGCCATGTCCGAATAACCGCTGAAATCGAAATAAATCTGGAAAGTGTAGGCAAGACATCCAAGCCATGCAGTCACTACTGACATTCCATCCATCGCCGCGATATTTTCATAAATCGAACCAATCGTATTCGCCAGAAGCACCTTCTTTGCCAGTCCTATCACAAAGAACCAGGCACCGTATCCAAACTTCGTCAGTGATTCCTTTCTTTCACGCAGTTGTCTCTCCACATCTGCATACTGTACGATCGGACCTGCGATCAGCTGTGGGAACATTGTAACATAGGTTCCGAAATCAATCAGATTTACCTGTACGTCTACATTTCCCCTATATACATCAATGATGTAAGACAATGTCTGGAAAGTATAGAAAGAAATTCCTATTGGGAGTTCCAGTTTTCTATATGGAATATAGAACGGAAGGATCGCATTTAAATTTGTTACGATAAATCCGTAATATTTGAAAAATCCAAGAATAAACAGGTTTACAACGATCGTAAAGATCAGACTGCGCACCTGCGATTTTCTTCCTGCTTTTAATGCAATGTCCATTCCGCAAAAATAATTGAACAGAATGGAAATCAGCATCAGGAAGATATAGACCGGCTCTCCCCACGCATAAAATATGAGGGAAGCGATCAAAAGTACCACATTTTTTACCTTACGCGGCACCAAATAATATACCAACAGTGTAATTGGCAAAAATGTAAACAAAAATACCAGACTACTAAATAACATAACTTTTTCGTTTCCTTTTATCTACTTCAGGCTCTTTGTAAACGCCTTTTCTACAGTTTCAGCTTTTGGTGAAATAACAAAAAGCACGTATGTACCTTTCGTCTTAATGATCGAAGCATCCAGAAGCTTTACCTGCTCGGCCCCATATCCTTCAAAATTATCGAGCTGTGTCTTTTTTCGCTGTTCTGCGGCTTTCTCAACTGCCTCTGCCTCATTCTCGTCCTTTGTTTTCACCAGAAGGAGCTCGTTGACTCCCATTGTTTCATTCGTATAATACAGTGTTATATCTTCATAATCCTTTGGATTGATCCCATAGAATCTCTTGATCTCCTGGGTTCCGGCAAGTGTCATGTTCTTGTCATCTGCCGCATCCACAACCGCTTTCTGTACATCTGCAAACGGTGTATCGCTGTCTCCCTTAGACTGAAAGATCAGACCGATATAGATAAGCAAAATAATTACCATCCCAGCTCTGATATTACGCAGAACTGTAAATTCCCCTTTTTTCTTTGTCATATTCCGGCCACCTCCGCCATATGTTCTGCCCAGATTGGATAATACTCCGCCTTCATATGCTCGCCATCCTGCTCATAATACTCATCTTTTACGATCTCTGTATTATCGATAAATGTAATTCCTTCTTCATCACACATTGCTTTAAGTGCGGTATTATAATTCGGAATCTTGGCATAAACCGGCTCTTCTTCTTCTTTTTGAGCGGAAACAGGAAGAACACAGTTGATATAGAGCACTGCATCGGGCATCTGCTCACGCACATTTGCAAGTACCGCTTTGTATTTTTCAATAAATGCATCTGTATCTCCATCTGTTCCGGAAATGTCATTCAGTCCAAGTGCCAGAAAGAGGACTTCCGGCTTTAACTCTGCTGCTGTCCTGATCAGATCACCGGTCTGATCAAGGTGCATTCCTTTTTCCGCTACAACCTTAGAAGTATCAAGCACATCATATACGGTAAAACCGGTTGTGATCGAATCTCCGAGAATCACCGCATGCGCAAATTTTTCGGACAACGGACGGTTCTGCCAGTCCTCTGTCGCCTGTTTTTCTTCTTTCTCAATATTTGAAATTTTGGTCTCCACCTCAGATACATCTGCTTTTTCCAGCTTCTTGATTGCTGTTACTCCTGCTGATGTATTCACCTTATCTGTTCCAAGATGCGAAAGACCAATACTTACGATTACAGTCAGTACAACAACCGTTCCTGCAATTTCCATCAGAATTTTTTTTCTTCTTTCTTCTGCCTGATTTTCTTTCTCCATCGTTCTTTTCTTCATGCTATGCATCCTATCTTTTATTAAAATATGAGTTTCATTTTCATTGAATCATGTGATAAATACTCTAACTTATTCATTTTACTTTCTTCTATTATAAAAGTCAAATCTTTAATAATGCCAAAATCACCAAATGTGCAGGGTAAAACACGTAAAAAAAATACTTTTTCACAAGAAAATGTTTCTGTGATTTTTTTCCGTTATAAAATACCAAAACACAGCCTCCCGCTGCCAGTACTGCAATCATTGCCCCTGCTCCAGCTGCGATTCCTGCAGCTCCCGGAAGTTCTGCTGTCACCGTAATCCCCAGAACAAGTGCTGCAATAAAAAAAGCCTTTTTCCGGCGCTTTGGATCCTCTCCTGCCCGGTAAAACCAAAGCGTATACAATGGAGCCAGAATTGCCCAGTCACAGATACTGCTTACTGCTATAATTCCCAATACAACCAGACTTTTCTTTCCCGGATCTGATATTTTTTCCTCTGCGATCATCAGACACAGGCACAGAAAAAGTGTAAATATCATATTTAAAGTATACCACGGTGCCAGATGATTCCGCGCAAATGCCAGATAATACGGAAGCTGTGAAATGACAGCAAAGATCAGCAGTCTTCCGGCATATTTTTTTACTGACCTTGTATAACGGTATCCTTCAACCAGAAACCAGCACATGACCGGTGCTGTAAAATAACCGATATCCTTTAGTGCTTCGCAGGCAAAGGTTCCTGGTTGCAGAAATATATTTGCAACGTGATTGAGCAGCATAGTAAACACTGCAATGTATTTGATCTGATCCCGGTTTAATTCTATTTTCATCTTGTTATCCATCCTTTTTCTTTTCCGTATTGTATCAAATTCTTATGCATATCTCAAGATTTATGCTATACTGATACTATTACACTGATGACGGGAGGAAGTCTATGCTTATTTTTTCTCTGGATACAAAAAAATGCATGAACGCACTTTTACTGCATCCTGCATTTGATTCCTTTTTATTTATTGAAGGAGATATCACAACTTTTAATACCTTTCAATTTAACGGACGACTGAAAAAAGATTTCTTCAGTGCTGAAGAAAAAGAAGCTCTGGATGACCGGGAATATGCTCTCTGGAAGGAACTTCGCGAGTTTTGTCTTTCTCTGATCAAAGGGAAGCGTACTCCGCTGGGATTTCATTTTGTTCTTTCTATGTCAGCACCGAATATTGCACGGCTTCTCGAACAGGAACATCTTTCATTTGCTCCGGCAGATGTGCAGGGACTGTACCTGAATTTTAAATATGACGGGACAAAACTTAGCTGTACGACAGGAACATCTATGAACCTGTTCACGCTGGACAAATCACTGGAGCAGGCATGGGACAAGATGGCGCAACGGATTTTTGCGAAGTACGAGATTCCGTTTGAGGTTGAGTAAAATTTTGAAAATAGTGATGAGACAAAGAGCATAAAATACTGTATGCGGTATTTTATGCTCTTTGTCTTTCTACTGTTAATGACCTCGTTGGCAAAATTCTTACACAATGCCTCAACTCGGAATTGCAAGAGGACGGTCGGCGGGTTCCGGAAAATCCGGAACCTTGGACCTGGTTCTGGGTAAATTCAGATATATGTTCCGTTTCTTATACGTGGGTAATGATTGCTGTCAGTAATTCCTGGAATTGCTCAGCCACCCGGTCGGCGGTTTGTTGGACTTCCTGGTGGTTCAAATGTTGTGATGTCATGCCGGCAGCGAGGTTGGTGATACAGGAGATGCCACAGACTTCGATTCCCATGTGGCGGGCAGCGATCGTCTCGCAGGCGGTGCTCATGCCTACGGCATCAGCCCCACAGGTGCGGTACATACGGATTTCTGCCGGAGTTTCATAAGATGGACCGGTAAGCTGAAGGTATACACCTTCTTTCAGAGGAATGCCGAGTTTTTGGGCTTCTTTCTTTATGATCTGCTGCATCCGCTCACTATAGGCTTCACTCATATCCGGAAAACGGGTTCCAAGTTCTTCGACATTGGCACCGATCAGTGGATTAGGGATTCCACTCATAATCTGGTCTGTGATGAGCATGAGATCGCCCGGATGGAATCCGGTATTGATTCCGCCTGATGCATTGGTAAGAATCAGCTTCTTTGCGCCTAACATTCCCATCAGCCGCACCGGAAGCACCACATCTGTTACCGGATACCCTTCATAATAATGCACACGTCCCTGCATGATCACAACCGGAACTTCTTTTACATAACCAAATACAAATTGTCCTTTATGTCCCACAACTGTCGACACCGGAAAACCTTCAATTTCTGTATATGGAATGATCTGTTCTATCTTGATTTTTGATGCGTATTCGCCAAGACCGGAGCCCAGAATCACTGCCACTTCCGGTTTAAAATTCGTTTTTTGGAGAATGCTTTTCCGGCATATTTCCAGCTTTTCATAAATTTCATTGCTCATACAGAATTCCTCTTTTCTATTATTCTTCAGAGTCAATCCTCTCTGTTTATAGTTTCTTTATTTCAGCATTTTGCAAATTTTATCTTTTATAGAATCATCGGCAAATGCAGTATCAATTGCATTTTTCATCATCTGAAGGATTTCTTCGTCCCGGATTCCATAATTTTTCTGAATAAATTCCAGTTCTTTCGTAAGGCTGGTGTTACTTACCGTTCGGTTATCTGTGTTGACCGATACTTTTAAGCCTGCATCCAGAAATTCCCGCATCGGATATTCCGCCATGCTGTTTACAGATTTGGTCTGTAAATTGCTGATCGGACACATCTCGATACCAATACCTGCTTTTTTGACCATTTCCCGGATCTCCTGGTTGCCACGCATCGCGATCCCATGCCCGATCCTTCCAGCTCCCACGTTTATCGAATCTATGACATTCTGTGGATTTCCACATTCTCCGGCATGGAGTGTAAATGGCATTCCCATCTTCTTTGTCTCTGTAAAAATATCCATAAATTCAGACATCGGATACAATGCTTCTGCTCCTGCAAGATCTGCTGCACAAACTCCGGATCCCAGATATTCTCTTGCCGTCTTGATCATCCGCATATTATCCTCAGCGCTGTGATGCCGCATTGCACAGACGATCACACCATACTCGATTCCAAAATCTTTTTTCCCCTGCTCCATTCCGCTGATTACTGCTTCGATCACCTTCCGGCTGTCCATCTTTTTTGTCTCTGACAGAAGTGGAGCAAAACGGATCTCCGCATAACAGACATTTTCTTCGTTCATCTGGGAGAGCAGATCATACGCAGCTCCGGAAAGTCCCTCTTCATCCATAATACATCTGCCGGGAAGGTCAAATTTTTCCAGATATTCATTCAGACTTGTACAGTTTTCTGAAACACTGAGTTCTTCAGGTCTTACAGTTCTTCCAAGCCTTTTTTCAATAAATGGTCTGCTAAGAGAACCGTCCAGATGACAGTGAAGCTCAATCTTTGGTAATTCTTTCAAGGTTTCCTGTGTCATTTTTCATTCCTTCTCTTTTTCCTTTTCTTCAAAAATCTTCTTTTAGAGTCTGAGTCCTTTCTCATTCTGTAAGATTAGATGGTCCGAAACCTTTTGGCAACATTTCTTTCAAGGTATAGATATCATAATGCTTTGCATCTATTGCAAGAATGATCTGAAATGTCTCCGGATCGCAGAATTCCATCATGACCTGCCTGCATACTCCGCACGGCGGTGCATACTCTGTCACAACACCGCCCTTTCCCCCTACAATACAGATTGCATCAAATTCTTTTACTCCTTCGCTGACTGCCTTGAAAAATGCGGTACGCTCCGCACAGTTTGTCGGTGTATAAGCCGCATTTTCAATATTGCATCCCGTATATATCCGTCCATTCTTTCCAAGCAGCGCAGCTCCCACTTTAAAGTCAGAATAAGGGGTATAAGAATATGCAAGCTGAGAAAGCGCGATTTCTATCATTTTTTTAATTTGTTCTTTTTTCATTCTCTTTTTTCCTGCTTTTTCTTGCTAAATAAGTTCATTCAGAATCGAATGCCCGATCGTTCCTTCCGGCATTTTTACACCAAAATTATCTGTGACCGTTGCCCCGATCACTGCAAAGGTATTTTTCTCCATAATCACGCCACCCTCATCCATCTTTTTGGAATACGCCAAAAACGGTACATATTCCCGTGTATGATCGGTTCCTGTGTAGGTCGGATCGTTTCCATGATCGGCGGTAATAATAAGAAGATCATCCTCCCGCAGATCATCCAGCAAAATTCCAAGATTTTTATCAAATCTCTCAATCTCATGTCCGTAGCCAACCGGATCGCGCCGGTGTCCCCACTGTGCATCAAAATCAACCAGATTTACAAAGCACAGTCCGTCAAAATCTTTTTTGCAAATCTCAATGGTCTGCTCCATTCCATGCACGGAGCTGTTGGAATGATACGATTCTGTGATTCCTTCCCCGCAAAAGATATCATGGATCTTTCCGACTGCGATCACATCCTTTCCCGCATCTTTCAGTGCGTCAAGTGCAGTCTTTCCGGTCGGCTCAAGTGCATAATCCCTGCGGTTGCTGGTTCTTTTAAATTCACCCTTTTTCTTTCCTACATACGGTCTTGCAATGACTCGTCCCACGCGCCATTCATCCTTCATCGTGATCTCTCTTGCGATCTCACAACACCGGTACAGATTTGCCAGATCAAATGTCTCTTCATTTCCACAAATCTGCAATACAGAATCCGCAGAGGTATAGACAATCATTGCACCTGTTTCAATTTCTTCTTCCCCAAGTTCTTCAATGATCTTTGTTCCGCTCTCACTACGGTTTCCAATCACTTTTTTCCCGCAACGTTTTTCCAGTTCTGCAATCAGTTCCGGTGGAAATCCATGTTCGGTAAAGGTTTTAAATGGTTTTTCTGTATAAATCCCCATCATTTCCCAGTGTCCGGTCATCGTATCTTTTCCGTTACTCGCCTCTTTCAGTCTGGTAATTTTTCCAACCGGATTCTCGATTCCATACATCTTTCCCCCGGTATGCAGATTCAGCATACCAAGTTTCCGAAGATTTGGGATCTCCAGTGTCCCCATTCTGTCTAAAATATGACCAAATGTATCTACATCCCTGTCACCGAATTGCTCAGAATCAGGCATTGCACCAATTCCAAGCGAATCCAGAACGATCACAAAGATTCGTTTATATATTGTTTCTTTCATTTACCGATCCTCTTTGATCAACTTTCTGATGGCTTCCACTGCCACCTGTACTGCCATATCTGTATCATGTACTACCGGATTTTCAAGTCCCAGTTTTTCTCTTTCCTGATTTGCCATTACAAGGAAACAGGCACCCACGCGTACATGAAGCTTTGCTGCCACAATGTAAAGTGCTGCCGTCTCCATCTCTGATGCCAGACATCCCAGTTTCTTCCAGGCTTCCCATTTATTGATCAGTTCATAACCTGCCGGCATCATCTCCGGCTCATGCTGTCCGTAAAATGCATCTTTGCACTGGACTACTCCGGTATGATAAGTAAACCCCAGTTCCTTTGCTGCCGCAACAAGTGCATTTGCCACCTCAAGATCTGCCACTGCCGGATACTCGATCGGTGCATATTCCCTGCTGGTTCCTTCCATGCGGATAGCTCCGCTTGCAACTACGATATCTCCGCCCAGTACATCCTCCTGCATACCGCCACAGGTGCCCACACGCAGAAAAGTATGGGCTCCGCACTTGGATAACTCCTCGATAGCGATAGCCGCTGACGGACCACCGAAGCCGGTTGACGTCACACTGACTTTTACCCCATCGATGGTTCCCGTATATGTGGTATATTCACGATTATCCGCAACTAACACCGGATTCTCAAAATGTTCTGCTATCTTCTTGCATCGCTTGGGGTCCCCCGGCATGATGACATATCCGCCGATATCCTCCGGGCCGATTCCTGTGTGGTACTGTTTTCCCGTTCCCTCTGTATAATCAACCATATAATCGCCGCCTTTCTGTTTTTAACTTCAAGTCCAATGTCATTTATTTTATCTGATCCAGAATAGAAGTTCCGATGGTCCAGATCGGAAGA
>OLPI01000814.1_pt1 | contig 29087 bp, 19 predicted proteins | sample 1672361 | NCBI WGS metagenome assembly OLPI01 (sample SAMEA3136675, study PRJEB25190) | human gut metagenome
TAACCTTTTCCTTCTCTTTCAAGGGCAGTTGCGGAAGGCTCAAATTCAACAGTAAAATCAGCCGACATGTCACCAGTAAATGCAGCAGCAGTGGAACCAAAATCAATACTCTGGTCAATTTCCAGATCTGTCATCGGATCAATATTATGATTCTTTAAAATGTACTCAAATACCATTTCCGGCATGCCACCCTTACGACCACCAAGAACTCTCTTATCTCTCAGCTCATCCCATGTGAAATCCGGCATTTCTTCTCTTGCCACAAGGAAGTTTCCAGCCCTCTGGGTGAGTTGTGCGAAATTCACAACCGGATCAGTGGCACCTTCCTGATAGGCATAGATAGATGCCTCGGCCCCCATAAATCCAATATCAGCTTCTCCGGAAATGACAGCAGTCATAGTCTTATCCGCACCAAATCCTGTGACAAGTGTCAGATCTAGCCCTTCCTCTGCGAAATACCCTTCTTCAATCGCCACATATTGCGGTGCATAGAAAATTGAATGCGCCACTTCGTTTAAGGTAACCTTTGTAAGCTCCTCTTTTGATTCTCCATTCTTTGCAGCAAAGACTGTGGCTGGCAGTGCAGTTACTGTAAGAATCACAGCTGCTGCCAGTGAGATCCATTTTTTATTCTTCATACAGAGACTCCTTTTTGACTTCTGCTGTTAGGATATGCAAAATATGGGAAAGATGTTCGTAATAAGTATATTGCAAAGCTTAAAAAGAGGGTCGAGAAAAGTTATTTACCTGCCTTTTCTGATAAAATTTGTAATTGGATTTTTAACTTTCCTAACAGTTAAAAAATATGAAATGTATTTAACAACAATTCAATTGTGCTCATCTGTCAATTCTGCTATGCTTTAATCACAAAAGCTTTTGGAATTTTAACCGAATAAGTTGCGAAGCAGCATTCGGTTATGAGCAAGTAGCGAAGCGGACCTGGAATATCCGCTTGACTCAGGAGAAAAATATGATGAATATTGGAAATGTGATTAAAAAATATAGAAAAGAATTAGGTTACACGCAGGAAGAAATGGCAAAACGTCTGGGAGTAACCACTCCGGCGGTGAATAAGTGGGAAAATGGGAACTCCAATCCTGATATTGAATTGTTAGCTCCTATTGCAAGATTACTGCATATTTCCCTTGATACCCTGTTGTCTTTTCGCGAAAATCTGACTGACCTTGAAATCGAAGAGATGATCCACAAAATGGACAAAATGTTTTCTGAGGAAGGCTTTGAGAAGACTTATCAGTGGGCTGTAAATACCATAAAAGAATATCCAAACTGCAATCTGCTGATCTGGCAGATTGCGGTAATGCTTGATTCGCGCCGGATCATTGGCATGTGCGAGAATCCGGACAGGTACGATGAGCAGATCAATTCCTGGTACGAAATGGCGCTGAGTGATAAAGATGAAAAAATTCAGCACTATGCAGCTGATTCCCTGTTCGGCTTCTATTTGCGAAAAAAGAATTATGAAATGGCAGAAAAATATTTAAACTATTTTTCCGATTATGATCCCATGAAAAAGGTGAAGCAGGGACAATTATATATGAAGCAGGGGAAAAAAGAAGAGGCATTTGAGATGCTGGAAAAGGCTGTTTTTTCAGAGTATACCACCTTGAATTTGGCTTTTGGAATCATGATTACTAAGGCTCTTGAGGAAAAAGACCATGGATACGCAAGGTTTCTGGCAGAGAAAATGTGTACATTAGCTTCAGGATTTGATATGGGAAAATACAATGAATGTGCAGCAATGTTGAATGTTGTGACCGCAGAGAACAATGTGGAGGGCACTTTCCAGGTTGCAAAGCAATTGCTGAACAATGTGGACACCATATGTGATTTTCAGGAATCCCAATTATACAAGCATATGAAATTTCAGGAAGTCGAAAATCCATATACGGAAGAAATGAAAAAAGAATTGCTGGAAGGCTTCAGAAACGCAGAAGGGTTTGCTTATATGAAAGAATACGAACCCTGGAAAAAATTGTTATCAGGGAATTAAAATTATCACTTTCCTCAAAATGGTTGTATATAAATAAAGAACGATGTATAGTATTTGCAAGGTTTTTCTTTTATTCCAAATCATGAACATGCTTATGTGGTAAGCAGAGTATAGAAAGACATACGAGGAGTGACAACAATGGAAACAATCACAAGAGACGAGGCTTTTTCATTATTAAAAAAATACAACAAGGATCCATTTCATATCCAGCATGCACTGACTGTGGAAGCGGTCATGAAATGGTATGCAAACGAACTGGGATATGGAGAGGATGCTGAATACTGGGGAATCGTAGGGCTTCTTCACGACATTGATTTCGAGCTTTATCCGGAAGAGCATTGCCTGAAAGCACCGGAAATGCTTCGCGAGGCAGGGGTAGGCGAAGATGTGATACACAGTGTGGTATCTCACGGATATGGAATAACCGTAGGCTGCGGTGTAACGATTGATGTAGCACCGGAACAGGAGATGGAAAAAGTGCTCTTTGCAGCAGACGAACTTACCGGATTGATCTGGGCAGCAGCATTAATGCGTCCGTCCAAGAGCACTAAGGATATGGAACTGAAATCCCTGAAGAAAAAGTACAAGAGCAAAGGTTTCGCAGCAGGCTGCTCCCGGGAAGTAATTGAGCGCGGTGCGCAGCAGCTTGGATGGGAACTGGAAAAATTGCTGACCATGACACTGCAGGCAATGGCAGCCAGTGAAGATACGATTAATGCGGAGCTAGAAAATGCCTGAATGTTGTTTTACAATCGAATGAATTACTATGCAGTATATCAGTCAACTATGGTATACTGCATCATTTCATAATGTAATCTGCATCCTTCTGTAATGTCAAATGGCAGAAGCGCTCTTGCTACCAGCTTCAGTTCTTCCTCGGGAAGATCTGTCCTGCGCAGGTGAGCGTAGTCGCCGTCAATAGATTCTACAATATAATCACAAATTAACATAGAAATTATCCTTCCGGTTTGTATTATTTATATGCTTATAGAATACCACAGAGAAAAACGTTTTTCAAACACCAATTCAGGTGCTATAATAAAAATCACAGGTGAAAAAATTATCAGTGAATAACATCAGGAAATGAGGTATCAAAAATGTCAGCATTAACAATCAGTCCGGAAGATGAAAAAAGAGTAAAAGGAATGGGCTTTCTGAATAACAGAGGAACCGACCTGTTTTCAGCAAGAGTTCTTACAACAAATGGAAAAGTAACTGCAGCACAGCATCGCTGTATGGCAGACGCTGCAGAAAAATTTGGAAACGGTGAGCTTTTGTATACCACCAGACTCTCTGTGGAAATTCCGGGAATTCCTTATGACAAGATTGAAGAATTTCAGAAATTTATAGCGAAAGAAGGCCTGGTAACAGGTGGAACAGGGGCAAAGGTACGTCCTGTAGTGTCCTGCAAAGGAACTACATGCCAGTATGGACTTCTGGATTCCTATGCAGTATCAGAAGAAATTTACAGACGTTTTTATGAAGGCTACAGGGAGGTTGCACTTCCGCATAAATTTAAGATTGCAGTGGGTGGCTGTCCGAATAACTGTGTGAAACCAGACCTGAATGATGTAGGAATTATTGGACAGAGAATTCCAAACGTCAATGCAGATGTATGTAAAGGCTGCAAGAAATGTGCCATTGAGGCTGCCTGTCCAAACAAAGTGGCAAAGGTGGTTGATGGGAAGATTCAGATTGACAAAAACATATGTAAAAACTGCGGCCGCTGTGTTGGAAAATGTCCGTTCCATACCATTGAGGACGGCGCTTACGGCTATAAGATATACATAGGTGGACGCTGGGGTAAAAAAGTATCTCAGGGAAAAGCCCTTGGCCGGATTTTTACATCCAAAGAAGAAGCCCTGGATGTAATTGAAAAGGCCATTCTTTTCTTCCGTGACAATGGAATAAAGGGAGAACGTTTTGCGGAGACTATTGAGAGAATTGGCTTTGAAAATGTGGAGAAGCAGCTGTTGGAGCAGCTGTGAAAAGACGTTACCCGGGAGAGTCATTACAATTGGTGGAAATGCTCTGCACAGATAAAATAGAATTTGGAGGAAATATAACATCTATGAATACAAGAGAACAGATCCATGCATTATCTGAGGAAATGCTTGAAAATCTTGGAAAGCTGGTTGCCGTTGATTCCCAGCTTGGCACCCCGTCAGAGGGGAAACCTTTCGGAGAAGGACCGGCAGAGGCACTTGAGATCGGGCTTGAAATTGCCAGAGAGCTTGGTTTTAAAACCGTAAATCTTGATAATTACTGTGGTTACGCCGAAATGGGAGAAGGCGAGGAAATCGTAGGTATTGCAGGTCATCTTGATATTGTACCTGTAGGTGGTGACTGGACCTACGATCCATTTAAGCTGACACGAGATGGCGACCATGTATACGGACGTGGAACTACAGATGACAAAGGACCTGTAATTGAAGCTCTCTATGCGATGAAACTTCTAAAGGATTCCGGTGTGAAACTAAACAAAAGAGTCCGTCTGATCATGGGATGCAATGAGGAGACCGGTTCCAAATGTATGGCACATTATAATGAGGTAGAGGAAGAGTTATCCTGCGGCTTTACACCTGATGCAAATTTCCCATGTATTCATGGTGAAAAAGGCTATATGTCCATGATGGCATATTCCAAAAATACCAGAATTATCTCCATGAATGGTGGCTTTGTTTCTAATGCAGTATGCGATAACTGTACCACTGTGATTCCGGCGGAAGCTGGTCTTAAGGAGAAACTGGAGCAGATGCTTTCCGAAACAAAACTGCAGGAATATAAAGTTACGGAAGCCGAAAACCAGATTACCATTTATGCAAAAGGCGTACCGGCTCATGCCAGCACCCCGACACTTGGTATCAACGCAGCAGGTGTTACCATGGAATGTCTTGCAAAGGCAGGCTTTGAAGACGATTTTGTTAAATTTTATAATCAGCACATTGGAACTGCCTGTGATGGCTCCGGTGTTGGCCTTAAAATTGCCGATGAATTTGGTGAGCTGACCTTCTGCAATGGAATCGTAAAAACAGAGAATGGTGTGATTTCCTGCACCATCGACATTCGTGTACCTGTAACCTTCAAAAAGGATGATATTCTGAATCGTATAGAGGGTAATCTGGAAGATGAAAATGGCCGTATTGAGGTGGGGGAAATCGGTAATCCGTTGTTCTTCCCAAGAGAATCTCCGCTGGTAAATGCCCTGTACAAGGCTTATGTGGATGTGACTGGCGACACGGAGAACAAACCAATGGTAATTGGCGGTGGTACCTATGCCAAATCTCTGAAAAATATTATTGCATTTGGTCCGGAAAAGCTGGGTGTGGATTATCGTATTCACGGTGCAGATGAGTTCATTCTTGTTTCCGAGATGGAAGAGGCTGTGGAAGTGTATATGGAAGCAATTAAGAATTTGTTAGCAATTTAACCAAACCCAACAAGTTTAAATATAAAAATAAAAGAAGAAGTCCTCGAATGTTTCTGGCATCCGAGGGCTTTTTTACGTGATCAGGAAATTACTTTGTAATACTTCTTAAAAAAATGTCAATATCTGTATCAGAAATGACAATACCCGAATCGTTTTTTTATTGAAGAATGGCTATACGGCTGTCTGTATTGCCAGTCCACTGGCTTAGTTCGGTGCGTGTGCACTTCTGATCCCTTGCTATTACAGGATGATGAAAGACAGCGCACAGACTGCTTAAATTGTGGACTCCATATTGACTTGAAAAAACAGATATTTCTCGGTATTATTATTGGGAATATCTGTTTTTTTGTAAGAAAAATCGAAGAAAGATAATTTTTATACGGTTATGTCATTCGATGATAGCTGTTTAGAGGAAAAGGGAGAAATTTAAAATGAATGAAATTATAAAAAGTTTATATAATAGAAAATCCATGCGCGTATACGAAGAAAAGTCCATTCCGCAGGAGATGAAGAAGGTCATCCTTGAAGCCGCAGCCCAGGCGCCTACAGCAGGTTGTCAGCAACTTTATACTATTTTGGACATTACAGATGAAGAATTGAAAAAGGCTTTATCTGAGACCTGCGACTACCAGCCATTTATTGCGAAAGCACCTATGGTACTGGTATTCTGTGCTGACTGCAAGAAGTGGTATGATGCATATCTGGAAGCTGGCTGTGAGCCAAGAAAACCAGGTATAGGAGACCTTATGCTTGCGGTGACAGACACGGCAATTGCCGCACAAAATGCAGTTGTGGCAGCGGAGAGCTTTGGTATCGGTTCCTGCTACATTGGTGATATTATGGAAAATTATGAGAAACAAAGAAGACTTCTGAACCTGCCTGATTATGTTTTTCCAGCTGTTATGCTGGTATTTGGCTGGCCCACCCAGCAGCAAAAGAATCGCCCTAAACCCCAGAGATGTGCACAGGAACATATTGTCCATGAGAATACCTACCGCAGTATGGACGACACTGAACTTCGCGAAATGTTGAGTCACCAATACAAAAATTCCACCTTCGAAGACTGGTGCAAAGCCTTCTGCAAAAGAAAATATAATTCCGATTTTTCAAAAGAAATGACACGGTCGGTGGGGGAATATCTGAAGCAGTTTGAGTGAATATTGCTGTTTTTAGAATTACTTATATCAGGGAAAAGGAGAACAATAGGATGTTCAGAATTGGAATAGCAGAGGATGATCCCTCATTCCAGAAGACAATTTCCGAATATATTGAGCGTTACAAAAAAGAAACAAATATAGATTTCCAGGCGTCTTTTTTTCAAGATGGAAATGAATTGGTATTTAAATACGAACCCATATATGATGTTCTTTTACTGGACATTGAAATGCCAAAAATGAATGGTATGGATGCTGCCAGAGAAATCCGAAAAAGGGATCAAAGAGTGCTGATTATATTTATAACCAACATGGCGCAATATGCAATCAATGGTTACGAAGTGGGTGCCTTGGACTTTGTCCTGAAGCCTATAAAATATTTTTCTTTTTCTATGAAACTGGAAAAAGCCCTGAAGTCTGTGAAAGGCCAGGAGTCTGTTAATATTCTGTTGGAATACAAAGACGGGATGAAAAAAGTGTCCTCCGATGAGATTGTTTATGTGGAGATTCGTGATCACTGGCTGCATATTTTTACGGTAGATGAAGAATATCAGCTTCTTTCTACCCTGAAAGAATTTGCGGCAAAATTGGCAGACTATCATTTTATATGCTGCAGCAGTTCCTTTTGCATTAACATGAAATACGTCACAGATTTTCAAAAGGATATTATAACCTTGAATGATAAAACAGAATTAAAAGTCAGCCGATCGAAGAAAAAAGAGGTAAAACAGGCATTACTTGATTATTACAAAGGAGGGCTGCGCTGATGGTATCAGAAATTTTATCCCAAATTCCCATATACATAGGACATGCATTTTTTTCAATCAACGTGTTCCCAATCATACTGTTATTTTCAATTGGCATTCAGAAAAGAAAACACTTTGCATGGCGAATTGTCCTTGGCTTTCTGATATCCGTATGTTGTTCTGCGCCCTTTTCTCATGGGCTTTTTACATACATCATGCAGTTTACCTTGTTTGTATTCAGCAGTTATTTTGCATACGAAATTTCCTGGAAAGAGGCTTTGTATAGCGTTACATGTGCCTATGCAGTACAGCATATCAGCTATTGTGTATATCTGATTTTGTTTCGACCAGTTCATGGAATACCGGTTTATGCACCGGCATATATTGTGTGTGCAGTGTGCATTGCACTTTTGCTGTACTGGTTTATCGGAAGAAAATTACCTGAAAATGGACATTATGATGTGGATATTCGTTTCTCTATGATGTCGTTTTTCCTTATTATCATGCTCGCTCTGGGGCTTAGTATTGCAGCGGATACCATGTTTAATGCAGAAGAAAATAATCTCTATTACCTATGTAAAGCATACGATCTGATTTGTTGTCTGTTTGTATTATGGGAACAGATGGATTACAAAAATAAATTGAATAAACAGAGAGAGCAGGATCTGGAAAAACAGGTTCGGCTGAAACAAAAGGAATTGTTCCGGCTGAGACAGGATGATGTGGAGCGGATCAATCTGATCTGCCATGATCTAAAAAAACAGCTGGAGCCACTGAAGCTTTTCTCAGATGAAGAACAGCAAAAAGCATACTATGATCAGGTGTGTAAAACTATCCAGTCTTATGATTCCCAAGTGGAAACCGGAAGTAAAGTTCTGGATACTTTGCTGTCCCAGAAAAGACTGGTATGCATGAAAAATAACATAGAATTAACCTGTGTGGCAGACGGGAAGAAAATGGATTTTATATCTGCTGTGGATTTATATACTATTCTTGGAAATGTAATTGACAACGCAATTGAGAGTGTACTTATGGTTTCTGACGAAGAGAAAAAAGTGATTTCCACATCTATTTGGACCAAGGGAAATCTGCTCCTTATTCAGATACAGAATTATATGGAAAACGAGAAAATAAACTTTTCAGAAGGGCTTCCTGTGACTACAAAAAATGCACATGATGGTCACGGATATGGGTTGAAAAGTGTGCGAAAATGTGTGGAAAAATATAATGGAAGTATGGATATTACAGCGGAAAATCACATGTTCAGCCTGACGATTATTATACCTGTCGCAAAATAAAGTGCAAATTACGAAATCTGGAATGCCTGTTACGAAATCTTAAAATATCCTTTTTGAGTATGTGTTAAGCTCCTGACCATGATGAACGCGCGGTCATAAAAAGCAAAAAACAATATTTATTGTTGATCAAATGGGAGGAAACATATGAAAATCAAGAAGGAAATCACCCGTGGTCTGGGTGCTGTTTCAGCTTGTCTGCTTACAGTTGTGTCCATAGGAACTCCTGTGGCAGAGGCCTATGAGGGCAGACTAAACACAGTGCTTGGCATTGAAACTACAAAGACAGTTTCGGATGAAGGCTTAGATGTTGATACAGATTATTATAAAAGCGATTATGGAACTGATATTTATGATGGAGATAAGCTGCAGCAGCTGGAGGATGATGCGGCAGCACAGGCAGTTGCAGAACAGGAAGAAGGTTCTGTTCTTTTGAAAAATGACAACAATGCACTTCCACTGGCGGCTGGAAGCAGCATTACACTTTTTGGACAAAATTCTATTGAGAGTACGGAAAGTGTAGCTGGAAGTACAGGTTTTGGCGGTCCGCAATCCTACTCAGGACCTTTTTACAGTTATCATTCTACGGCTAATTCTACCCAGGAACTGGTAACTTATCTTGGAGCAATGGAGTCCGTTTATGATGTTAATCAGACAATGGTAAAGGCTTATCAGGAGAGCGGTTATATGCGTGTAAAATCTGTTGACGATCCGCAGATTGGAGAAGCACCAGCAGATTTTTACACAGAAAATCTGAAAAATAGCTGGCAGGATCAGTATAATGATGCAGCTGTTGTTATGCTTACAAGACAGGCAAGTGAGGATTGTGACCTTCTTCTTGAAGATCCAGAGGGAATCAGTCAGCTGGCTCTTCATCAGGACGAAAAAGATCTTTTGAATATGCTGAAAGAACAGAAAGAGCAGGGCGTATTTAAGAAAATTATTCTTCTTGTAAATTCTAACTGGGCTATGGAGCTTGGAGACCTGGATGATTATGATGTGGATGCATGCCTATGGATTGGTTCCCCTGGTATTGTTGGATTTACAGGTGTTGTAAATCTGCTTCAAGGAGAGGCGAACCCATCTGGAAAACTGGTTGATACCTATGCGAAAAATTCCCTGTCAGCTCCGGCTATCACCTATGCACAGATGAAAAATACGCCAGAGTGGGCGAATCTGGATGAGGTTCTGGAATATTGTTCAGACAGCGATCAGTATGTTTCCAACTATCTGATCTATGCAGAGGATATTTATGTAGGATATAAATATTATGAAACCCGTTATGAGGATACCGTACTTGGAAACGGAAATGCAGACAGTATAGTTGGTTCCTCAACTGGAAAAGCATGGAATTATAATGACGAAATCGCTTATCCATTTGGCTATGGACTTTCCTACACAACCTTTTCCCAGACCCTTGATGGTGTAGAGTATGACGAAACAACAGATACTTACAACGTAAAAGTTACCGTGACAAATACTGGTGATGTAGCTGGAAAATCTGTTGCAGAAGTCTATGCACAGACCCCATATGGGGATTATGAAAAAGAGAACAATGTGGAGAAATCTGCAGTCCAGGTTGTGGGCTTTGATAAGACAGATATCCTGGCGCCAGGTGCTTCTGAGACACTGGAAATTCCAGTAGAAAGATATCTCCTTGCAAGCTACGATTACACCAATGCCAAAGGCTATATTTTAAGCGAAGGCGATTATTACTTTGCCATCGGCGATGATGCACACGATGCCCTGAACAATATTCTTGCTGCAAAAGGTGCCAAGGGAATGACAGATGCATTGGGCGAGAAGGCTAAAGGAGATGCAGAGAAAGCATACTCCTGGAACAATGCAAAACTGGATACAGAGTCCTATAAAATGTCCCGCTATTCTGATATGGAAGTAACAAACCAGTTCGACGATGCCAATTTAAATAACCTTGGAACAGACACTGTAACTTATCTTTCCAGAAGTGACTGGGAGGGAACATATCCAGCAGAGCAGGTTTCTGTAACTGCAACTGAGGATATGATGAAAACTTTAAATGGTGATCTTTATACAGAACCAGAAGATGCACCATCTGTAGATGATTTTACCCAGGGAGTAGATGCTGGCATTAACTTTGTTGCAATGAAAGATGTAGATTACGATGACGATGCCACATGGGATAAATTCCTTGACCAGCTCACGGTAGAAGAAATGGCTTCTATTCTCCCTGACCAGAACGGTTCTGTACTAGTTGAGAGTATTGCAATGCCGTCTACCTACCGTGGGGATGATATGGACTGTTTGGAGCAGGTAACTTTCAAACTTACTGGAAAATCCGGTATTGTATGGCCTTCCACCGTTGTTATGACCTGCACCTGGAATAAAGATGATGTTGCGAAACGAAGCAGCATGACTGCAAATGAAGCTTATTTTATGGGCGCAACAGAAATCTGGTCTGGCGGCCCGAACTGCCATCGTACACAGTTTAACGGACGAGCTTCTGCTTACTATTCTGAAGATGGAAACATGGGATATCTGGTAGGAACTGTTGTTGCTGAAAACGTTCAGAAATATGGAATTATCCTTGGCTATAAACACATGGTTGTAAACGACCAGGAAGCACATCGTGAGAGTGCGGCAACCTTTACCAATGAACAGGCTCTTCGTGAGCAGTATCTGCGAGCTTTTGAGGGAGCCTATACAAAAGGCGGCGCAATGGGTTGTATGACAGCATTTAACAGAATCGGCTGCACTTACTGCGGAAGCTCCTCAGCACTTCTTACAACTGTTATGAGAGGAGAATGGGCTTACAAAGGACATGTTACTTCTGATGCGGTTGTGAATATGGATTACAAGAAACATTATACTTCTAACATTACAGCAGGACTTGACTACTGGTGCTGGGATATGGCAGGATTCGGAGCTTCCGATGATTCTTCTGTAGTGCTCAGTAAAGACATGGTTACGGAAGCCATCGAAAATGGTGACGGTTACATGCTTCAGACTCTGCGTAATGCAACCAAGCACAATGTTTATGCACAGGTTCATTCTATCCTGATTAATGGACTGGATGAAACCTCTCATGTAGTACATATTACTCCATGGTGGAAAACAGCTTTGAAAGCGGCAACAATTGGATTTGGAACAATTACTATACTGTTTATTGTACTTTACTATCTGGAAATGCTGGTTTGGAGTAAAAAGAGAGGAGAAAATGCATAATGAATATCAAAGATAAGATATTAGGAAAAAGAATCAGCGGCATTTTTAATGCATTAAATATTCTGCTCGGCCTGTTCTGCATTATTTATTACAGTATCAACGCAAACCGTGTAAATGAGTTTAATAAAGCTGTTGATTTTTATCTTGTACTGGCCATTATGTGCTGTGGGATTTACGTATTTGCAGATTATGTGATTGCGGATATTTTCAATCTGATTGCAGTTGTGTTTATTACACTTTCCATTGGAAAAATGATCGTAAACAGTATCAACACTTTTGCAGATGCCTTGAACGGAATTTCCATGTTCGGTTCTTCTGGTGTGATCGATTATATTATTGTGACAGCGGTGGTTATGGTTATCATGCTGGTGCTGGAAATCGTATCCTGTTTCCTGAGCAGAGAGAAAAAGAATGCAATCAAGGTGGTTGTTTCTGAAAAATAATTTCAGAAGTGTAAAACTTAATTATAAAAAAATCCGACAGAACAGGTATGAAAATACCATCTGTCGGATCTTTTTTTATCTATTTGTAGTTCTTAACAAACTATGTTCGCAAATATACTGGAACACAAAATAAAAAATAATTCCCTTTGAAACGGTGGAAAGTGTCAGTGCCCACCAGATTCCATTCAGTCCCAGTGCAGTGTTTGACAGAACCAGTGCAAGGGGGATTCGTATAACAGTCAGGCCAACGCTGATCAGACTGCAAAGCTGTGTCCGTCCAAGACCAGACAGGGCACCCACAGTCATCATTTCCACGCTGAGAAAAATTTCGGAAAATCCGATGATTCGCAGGTAATCAACGGAAAGCCGGATAACTTCCTCCTCGTGGAAAAAGAGCACAGAAATCTGCCGCGGGAAAAATACAAAGGCAATAGTGATCAGTGCAGCCCAGCATATCAGAAGCCGAATGGAAATATGGTATCCTGATTTGATTCGGTCTTTTTTTCCTGCTCCGTAGTTCTGCCCCATGAAAGCGTTTAGGGCGGAGCCAAAACCATCAGCTGTGTTCCAGGAAAGGGACTCAATCTGTCCGCCTACACGCTGTACGGCAATAGCACCGTCCCCGAATCCGGAAACCATTCGGGTGAGTATCATGGAGATGATACAGTAAAGGCTTCCTTGAAGCGCAGTGGGGGTTCCAATGCGAAAGACTCCTTTTAAACAGGCAATATCCGGTCGTGAAAGCAGACGGATTTTGTGTAGTACATTGGCTTCACCGTGGTCACGGAGAATTTCTGCAACAAGGATCAGCAGAACTATAATCTGTGCAGTAACAGTTGCAACTGCTGCTCCTACAACTTCTAATCTGGGAAATGGTCCTACACCAAGAACAAGAAGCGGATCAAGGATCATATTCAGTATCAGACCAAAGAAGTTTGCTTTCAGCGGTGTTTTGGAATCGCCCTGGGCTGTGAAAAGACCTGTCAGCACCTGGGAAAGGAAGGAAAACAGGATCAGTCCGCAGGTAATCCGCATATAAATTCTGGCACTGTTGTAAGTCGCTGCATCATTTAATGCAAAAAAATGCAGCAGCGGATTAGTAAATAACATACTGATCAAGGTAACAAAAAGAGAGAAGAGTATGGTAAGCTGCAGAGCCGCCTGTGCAAAGCCTGCGGCAGTCTTCTGGTCACCTCTTCCAAGGGAATGCGCCATGTTTACCTGTCCTCCCATTCTTGCCAGGGAAGAAAGTCCCTGGGAGAGCCAGACGTACATACCTCCCACGCCCACACCCGCCACTGCTTTAGAGCCCAGCATTCCTATCCATGCCATATCTGTAATGTTGTAGGCGGTAGACAGGAAGGAAGAAGCCATGATTGGCAGTGCCAGCTCAGACAAAGTCCGTAAAATAGGACCGGAGGTGAGATTTAATTGTTTCTTTTTCATTTTAGATCTCCTGAAAATAGTAAAGTATCATTATTATACCATAGAAAACGCATTTTAAGAAGATGAAATATGACTTGAAAAGTTACTGTTCACTCCGTGACCAGTAACTCGCTTCGCGATGCACAGAAATCATGCATTCGCATGATTTCGCGCCGCAATTCTCGGGCTTTTTTGTGAACTTTGTTCACAAAAAACACCTCGCGGAATGTTACCAGTGAACCAATGTCATTTAGTTAATTGGAATATGAATGAGATAACACCATTAGAAATACGATATTAGACACGAAAGTTATTGGATTTGATTATGAGAGTGGGGAGTTGGAAAATTTTATCAACATAAAGGATATTTTCTTCAACGACAAATAAGCAGATTTTCATCTGCTTCAAAAAATGCTATAATTCAAAGTGTTATGAATTTTCTTAAGCAGCTCTATATATAAAATACCGAGGTTTTGGAAATGAGCTGTCTTTAGCCTTGGGTATTGGCGTTCGTCCCTTATTGGAATAAGTTCGGACTTAAGGATTTCCATAACATCTATGGAATCTTCTTTCGTGGTCAGACGAAGGAAGATTCTACTTATATGTGCCGCTACTGTAAAATTCACTTTGTAGGCATGCTTTGTTTCACGTTTTTCAATTATCGTATTGTTGATTATGGTTTCTGTCACATTATATAGAATGATTCTTGCATAGATTTCCTGCTTTATATAATCTGGTTTATACGAATGAAAGTTGTTTAGACCAATCGTATATTTCAGTTTTCGAAAAGAGGATTCTATAGACCATCTGGCAAAGTATAAAAGTTTTAGTTGCTGCATATCGAATTCTTTACGTGGAAGATTTGTGACCAGACACTCATAGGTATCATCAGATATTTTAATACGAACGACCCGGAAAGAGATATCGTATGTATCATCGGCCCCGTATTCAAGATAATCAAAAGATGTAGCGTGGTCCACAAAACGTTTATAGTAATCAGTTTTCACCTGGATTTTTCTCGAGTGACTTCTGACAAGTGTAACATTCACATCGATATCGAAGGTGTCAGAATCAGGATAATTAAATTTTCCAACCAGACCTTTGGAGTGAATATCTTTAGTTCGAAAAAGAAAATATTGGGCAGAAGCAATAACATGAGCCATGTTGTTATAAGAACAATATCCACGGTCACCTATATAAACATTTTTAGTATTAGGAAGAGCCGGATGTCTGTCAACAATGGTACAGAAAGCATTGAATTCATCTTTTTTTATGAACCGGTTGAATGAGAATATCAGTATAGATATGTTTTTGAATATCCTGAAATGCGTTAATATGCATGCTGTAAAATCCTTTCTGTGAATGCCCTTGATTTACGTAGTACTCATCTGGTGAAAAGGATGCTTTGCTAAAATAGGTGGCCGTGGATCCATCGGCAGCAATAAAACGGTATTTCGATGAAACCTTTTCTTGGAAAATGGCATCATTAAATTCATACATAACTTGTTGAAGTGCCTCTGGTTTGAGTTTGGTCCTTTGCTGATTAAGGGCTGAATTTGTCACGCAGTTATTACTTAGATTGAAAAAATCTAAAAGTTCTAATTTTGTTGAGGCGGAGCCTTCTGAAATCAGAAATGAGATAAGTTTATCAGCTGGAAGTTTTTTGTGGCGTTTCAAATCTTTTTCTGGAGAAAAAGTATACTGGTCAATGTTGTCAACGACCTTTGAGACAGCCGAATTAAATATGGTTTTGATTTGGTTTTGTAGCATAAAAAAATCTCCTTGTAGTTGTATTTGCATCGTGCAGATGCTTCTTTAACTACAAAGGCCGCTCTCACTACTTCTAAAAACCAATCAGTAGTGAGAGCGGCCGCACATTTGAGTTGAAGTGTCAACCCCTATTTAGGGAAAAACTAAAAAAGAGGTTAGACCTCATGTATAAGATCTAACCTTGAAAATTAACTAAATGACATTGACCAGTGAACAGTAACCTTGAAAATACTCTAAAGCCTGTTTGAAAAAGCCTAATGTGAAAAAAATATGAAATTATGTTCCATACCTTGACTTTTAAAAGAATGAATGTTATATTACAAATAGAACAAAAATAAAAGTTATTTCCCGTGGATGTTCGGGAGATGGACAACAGCATTCCCCGGAAGAGATTCCGGGGAATTTGTAGATACTGAATAGTTACAATAAATTGACATTACTGTATTCAGAAAATATATTACAAAGTATATGGATGAAAGCTGTGGGCAGTAATGAATTTATTTCGCAATATGAGGAGTCAGAGGTGACCAGTATGGGAGCAAAGAGAGATTATTATGAAGTGCTGGGAATCAGTCGCAGCGCGGATAAAGATGCTATAAAGAAAGCTTATCGTAAGATGGCAAAGAAATACCATCCGGATTCAAACGCGGGAAATCCGGATGCTGAAGAAAAGTTTAAGGAAGTCACAGAAGCATATAATGTGCTCAGTGACCCTGAGAAGAAAAAACTCTATGATCAGTTCGGTCATGCAGCATTTGAAGAAGGTGCTGGCGGAGCCGGATATGGTGGTGGCTTTAATGGAAACGGCGGCTTTGACGGCTCTGGATTCGGTGGCTTTGGCGGTTTTGGAAATAGTCATAGCGGTGCTTACAGAAGTCCAGATGGCAGCTATCAGGAATTTCATTTCGAAGGTGGTGACATGGACGATATTCTGAAGAATCTGTTTGGAGGAGGCTTCGGAGGAGGAAGCAATTCTGGAAAGGCTGGTTCCGCACACGGATTTGGAGGAAGCGGTTTTGGTCACTCTGGTTTTGAAAACGGCTCTTTTAGAAGCGGATTTAATGGTAGTTTCGGCAGTGGCGGTTTTGATGGTACCGGTTATGGAGATGGCTTTGGAAACAGCTGCAATAGCGGCTTTAGTGGCAGTCACCAGCAGAAAGGCCAGGACCTGAACGCAGAAATTTCCATCAGCTTCAACGAGGCAGCATTTGGTTGCGACAAGCTGATTAATCTTTCTGGTGCAGACGGCAGTGGCAAACAGACTCTGAAAGTTCACATTCCTGCCGGAATTGACAACGGCAAGAGTATCCGTCTGAGAGGCAAAGGAAATCCAGGTTACGGAGGTGCTCCCGCAGGGGATCTTCTTCTGAAGGTTCATGTAGGCGAGCGCCCTGGCTTTGAGCGAAAAGGCACCGACGTTTACACCACCGTAAATGTGCCGTTCATCACAGCTGCTCTGGGCGGTGAGGCAAAAGTCCAGACCCTGAATGGTCAGGTAATGTGCCGCATCCCGGAAGGCACACAGTCCGGCAGCAAGATCCGTCTGAAAGGAAAAGGTATCCAGGTAATGGGAAAAGCTGGAGTCTACGGTGATCTGTACGTAACCGTCCAGGTTCAGGTACCGAGAAATTTAAGCGAGGAATCCAAACGGAGACTTCGTGAATTTGATACCAGTACCAGAATGGCTGGTACAAGAGGAAGCCGAACAGCGTAAAATTGCCTGCTATTAAATAACTATTTATTAAATAAGCGAAAGGTACAATATAGCTTACATGTATAAAATTTGGTTTGCTAAATCTAAGCTGAATGCATGTAAGCAGTTTGTTTCTATGTCTTGATCATAATCCGAAATCGGACTAAATCTATTAAAAAAGGTCCGATTTCGGATTTTTTGTGCTGCTTTACAGATCGGGAAAGCAAAAAGAAGAGAAAACGTATATGGCAGAAGCTCTGGGACTGACCGGTTCGGTGTTCTGTCTGGTGAAGAATAAAAAGAAATATCATTATTATTAACAATTTTTTCATACTTCTGAACAAATGAAATAGCATTTCCACCTGTCCCACATGCAAAACATGTTGCAATGTTCTTTTTAGGATTAACTACCAAACTAGGATTGTTATCATTATGAAAAGGACATAAACATTTATTATGATTTAAATTTAATCCATAATAGTTCAATACATCTACAATACTTGCTTGTTTTAATACTTCACTATATAGACTAATATTTGCCACCTACCTTTCTATTTCAATATCTTCCTGTTCCTTCTCGATTAAATTCTGTGCTGCAAGTCTTCCATAATATAATAAATCCATAGCAAACTGTTGCATCTTTGAATAAATTATATCTGCATTATTAACAATAGTTCTAACTGATGGAGAACCACTGCTATTTCTTTGCTTTGCAAGAATATCAATATATTCATCTGCATCAAATTTAATACAATATTCCATCAAACATTTAATTATATCGCCTGTTTTTAAATAAGTTGTATCTATTTCAAAACAAAATTTGAAATTTGGATTGATACTTATTGACAATTCCCAGACATTTTTATTTGTAATTGAAACATTCCAATTACATTGTTCAATGATTTTTTTTACCTCATTCTTACTTAATTTATTAAGATCAATTCTTTCACGGTCTTCGTAATATTGCCCTATTTTTAATTTTTTAAATATTCTTTTTACATCTGAAAATCTATCATTGCATCTACAATGTTTTAAAAATGTATTTTCTAATTTCCTAAAATCATTATCATAATAATAAATATATCCAGATTTATCATAATGAGCAATATCACCACAAGCATTTAGAAAGAATTTATATAAATCATCCGATAAATTTAAAAGCATATTATCCTTTTGAATCTTTTTATATTTATCCACAATTTTGTTGAAAGAATAAACTGTATTGCCATCATATAAAATAGTTGCACCTATCTTATTATCATCAATACAATTTTGAATTAATAATCTATCTTTTGATTCAATACCTGTTAAATTAAGTCTATCAATAATAGGAGTTGCTCTATCAATAGTCGCTTGATTTCCTAATATTCTTATATTTTTACCGTTTTTTTCTAAACTTATGCTCTTCATCTGACATTCCTTTCTTTGTTTATACTAGTAAACATTAATTTTAAAAAAAAATTATCTTTCAAGTTCTTCTAATTCCTTTTGTTTTATATCCTCCTCATTACGTTTCTCTAGGTTTTTTCTACATTCAAGTATTCTTCTAGCTGTTATGCCTATTTCATTCCAAGAAGTGTGAGTGACAACAGTTCTACTTATCATTTTAGAATTTTTCATATAGCGAAGTTCTACACCTTTATATATACGTTCTTTGAAACAAGATAAATCCTTTATCATTATAGATATAAATCTATCCTCATTTTTATCTTTTAAAACTGCTGCCATCAAATAATGATCTTTTTGATATGAAAATATTTCAAAATCAAATTTATTTGCTTGTTTTTCTAACTCTTTTTTCATTTGATTTGGATAATCTTCGTAATTTATATTTGAAGATGTTTTTAGAATATTTTTCTCTATCCAATCATTTTTGAAATTCATCAAAAGTTTCCTCCTCTCTTGAGATTCTTCCAGAAATAACGCAACATGAATATAGGAATAGTAAAAGAAATAATAAACATAAAAATAATAAACAAATTAATATTTTATTTACCATATTTCAGTTGTTCCTCCTTATTATTACTGATATTGACTAGTAAATTGTTTAGTTCCTACACTTCTAGTCCAAGTATCTCCTATACCATTAGTACATGATACAGCAACCCAATATAAGTATGGATAATTATAATTGGTATAATTAGTATGATTTGCTATATAATCTCTCTGAATATCAGCTTGTGCCCTTGTTAAAGTGTAATCTGTGACTACCCAGTAAAATCCAGGAGCAGATGGTGCTTCCTCAATTCTTCCTGTCCAACCTGCTGATTTAAAGACATTTAGCAATCCTTCAGCATTTTTATAAGGTCCATGTCCAGTCATTAACATACAATAAGATTCTGTAATGTTAGCATATAAATTAACTGTATTTGTTGGCATTTTATCTATCCAACCTTCCCAGTAATTAAATTTATGATAAATATCTAATGCACTTTGAGCATCTAAATTTTCAAGTGCTGTATTATATGCAACTGAACGAGTAGCCCATAAAGAACCATTTACATAATAATTAACTGTATAATAATTAATAGTCCAATTTGCTGTATAACTTCTATTTCCAATTGTTCCTTTATTTATAGTCACATTTTTAGATAATGAACTTAAATCAGTGCCAGTCCAACCTGTAAACGTATATCCTGTTCTTGTAGGTATTGGAAGTACAAATGAATCACTTTCAATATTGTAGCTTGTTTGTAATGGAGATGCTGTCCCACCAGCTAAATTATAAGTTATATCATATTGTATAGTTTTCCAGTTAGCTACTAATTCGTGATCAAATTCCTTATCTTGTATGCTATCTTCTGTTATTAATGTATCGTTATAATACCAACCTTCAAAAGTATAACCAACTCTTGTAGGTGTCGGTATAGTTCCATATAAACTATTATAAGAAATCATAATATAATCTTCATTTACTACTCCACCATTTGCATTTAAACTTACTTTATATGAATTGGATACCCAATTTGCTTTATAAGTTTTATCGCCAATAGAACCTTTATGAATTATCACTTCTAATTGAGGTTTTAATCCATTGCTTCCAGTCCACCCTAAAAATGTATACCCAGTTCTTGTAGGTGTCGGTAATGTAATTGTATCAGATTCTACATTATATTTAATTTCTTGACCATCATCATTACTGCCAGTATTAAAATTATACTTAATTGTATATTCATTGATTGTATATTGTGCTTTATATATGGTATCTTCTCTTATTACATCAAGAGATGGATTCCAACCTTCAAAAGTATAACCATCAATAAACATATCTTCAGGTGCAACAGATTTTTTTCCATATTCAACTGTTTCACTCTTTAATAATGCTCCAAACAAATCATAATATTTTACATTTAACTTTATAATTCCCCATTTAGCATATAAAGTAATCACATCTTTGTCTTTAGATGATAAATTGGATATTTCTGATTCATCATTATACATTACATCTCCATCTATTGATGTTGACCATCCTATAAATGTATATCCTTCTTTTGTAAATTGATTCTTATTTAATTTAGAAGTTTGATTATATGCAAATTCTTGTTTTTCCATTTCACCTTGACCTTCAGATGAATTATAAGAAATATAATAAGTTATTGGTTCATAATTTGCAGTTAACTCTTTATCACCAATAGAACCTGTTGATATTTTATAATCTATTTTAGGTTCTTTATTATCTGGTGTTGTCCAACCTATAAATGAATAACCATCCTTCTTAGGTGAAGGAATTATTATATCTTCACTTTCAACATTGTAATTAGTAGGTGCTTCATCTAATATTCCATCATTTAATTTATAAGATATATCATAACTATCAATATCATATAAAGCATTAATAGTTAGATTTTCTTTTACTGTGGATAACTCTTTATCCCAATTTTTAAATGTGTACCCTTTTCTAGTTGGATTTTCAGGTAAAATAATTTTACTATTGTATTCTAACTTATCTTGTTGAATTATAGATTTATCATAATCCAAAAATGTTATTTGATAAGATTTAATTTCCCATACAGCATATAAAGTTATACTGTCACCATTTTTAGAAGACAAATTCTTTAATTCTGCTTTATCTTGAAATTCTGTTACACCATTATTTTTCGTTGACCAACCTTGAAAACTATATCCTTCTTTTGTATATTTATTTTCGTTTAAGATACAAATGTTGTCTAATTTACATATAATAGATTCCATGCTACCATATCCACCATTACTATCAAATGTAATTTTGTATTCTTTTGATAATTCTTGTTTTGAAGATGGCTTAACTTTATTTGGTTTCTCAACATTAATCTCCTCTTTAATAGTTTCTTTATCCTCATTGTCTTCAGGAGTAATTACCTCTTTTTGAACTGGTACTACAATAGGTTTATCTTCCTGATTACTACAAGGTATCAAAAATCTAAACATAATAAAAACTATTAATAAAAGAAGTAGTAAAAAAAGAAAAGGGATACGTCTTTTCAATGCAATATATTTATCATCACCTACAAAAACGTATCCTTTTTTAAATCCAAATAATCTTTCTTTTATTTCAAATTCTTTGTCGTTAAATAATAATAAATCCAGATCTTTATTTTCAGAACTGGATTTATATTTTTTTAACTTAGTCTTTCCAACAATTAAATTATTTTTATTTTTTTTAAATTCTTTTTTTGATATATAAGGAACACCTTTACAATATCTGGAGTTTTTATGCTCAATAGCAATATATTTTTTTATCATTGTTTGCTCCCTTCAATAAATAGAATTATTTTCTTTTCTTTTTGCGTAATGAAAGTGCTATTGCTATTACACCAGATAATGATATTCCACTTATTATTATATAAATAGGCATATTATTATCATAACCAGTTTGTACACCTTCTTGTATAACTGGTAATAATGTATTTTGATAAGCAATACTATAAGTTAGATCCTCATCAGTTTCTACCTTTTCATCATTAACAAAAAGTCCTTCACTATTTAAACTTACTTTTACAACTTCTGGACTTAATAGGTATCCCTCAGGTGCTGAACTTTCCTTAATAAAAATAGTTGTTCCATATTTTATATCAATTAAAGCCGTTCCTTTTTCTACATCTGCACTATATTCTCCTATAACTTTAGAACATTCTATATCAGTACATACCTTAAATTTAAAGTCTTTACTAACTATATTTTCTAATGTACTAGAATCTACTTTGTTAATTAAAATATAGTTTTTAATTATTTTATTATAAACTGTCTGACTATTAGAAACTTTTTCTATATTTTGACCTTTATATTTAGTATCAACAGAAATCGCATCATCATTTTTATAATATCCTTCTAATTGTTTTTCTTCAGTAATTGAAAAATAAGTTTCTTCATCTAAAGAAATTGGTAAATCTGCTTTAAATATATAACCACCATCTGATCCAGTTATTCCTTGCTCAATCAAAGTACCTGCTTTTACCAATAATTTACCATCATAAGAGTAAATATCTTTAATTGCAGTCAAATTAAAAACAACACCTTCTAGTGCTGTATTAGTATCTGAATCTAATTTAGTTAAATTAACTTCTACTTTTTGACGTTCATTAGTTATAGATATGGTTTCCATAACAACCTCAGTTTCGTTGTCAGCAAAATCTAATGATACTTTATATTGTGTTGTATCAATCAACATACCATTTGGACTTTGGTGTTCAAATGCTACATACTTTCCTAGTGGTAATAATTTTGATAATGCTTCACCTGATGATGAAGTTGTAATAACATCAACTAATTCACCTTTTTTATAAATAACTGAATTATCTGCTGGATCTAAAATGTCTTCATCTGCTTGAACATAAACAACCATTCCTTCTAATAGTCTTTCTTCATATACAAATTTGATATTACCATTATCATCTTTTTCTATACCTGTTAATACTTCACCATATTTCTTAAATTTTATTTGACCTTTTACTGCTTTGTCTTCCATCACTACTGTTAATAATGGATCACCATCAGAATCAGTTTCAATAATATTTGTATTAGTCACTTTGAAACTTACACCATCTTTATTAATTAAGTAGTTATCTGGACTTACAACTTCTTCTAAAATCCAATTCCCTGCCTTAACTTCTAATGGTAATTGTATCATTCCTTTATCTGACGTTGTCCAAGTATCATAAGTGGTATCAGCAACTTTTTGTGTTAAATATTCTCCAGTATCAGCATTTTTGATTTTAAATGATGTATTTGATGCTATAATTAATTTTCCTGTTTCTGCATCCACTTTTACAAGTTTAACATAAGATGTAAATAAACGATTATTAACAATATATTTAATTGTATCTTGATTTTCCTTTGATACAGTAAAAGTAAATGTATTTTCTACTAATTCTGTATCCATTTGTCCTTTTATTTGTTTTACAACATAAGTTCCATAAGCTAATTGTTTTGACTTATCATAACCATTTTTATTAGTCACTAATTTATCGTATTCTTTATCTGTAAATTCATTTCTATGCTCCCAAGCAGTTTCAATATCTCCATATTTATCAACATACTTTTTAGCAACAGCAATAAATTCTGCTCCCTCTTCTTTTTTCACTATTTCTGATTCTTCACCAGAAGTTATAATTTTTTCTATTTCAAAATCTCCAGTAATTACTTCTTCTTTTGATACTGATTTAGAAGTCACTATCTTCACATTTTGTGAGGAATAACTTAAAGTAAAAACTTCTTTGTTTTTATTTAATTTATATCCAGTTGAACTAGTCAATTCAAGCCAGTAGTAGCTACCTAGATATAAGTCTTCTACTTGTGCTTGTCCATTTTCTATACGAACTCTAGTTATTTCATCATCTTTATTATATATTATAGAACCATCAGCAGGATCTAATATATTTTCGTTAGCATATAATCCATATAATGCACCATCAATTTCTGCTTCATTTTGTGCATAACCTACATCTGCATCCTCTTTAACTAATATAGCTGTTCCTTTTACCCTTTCATTTGATAAAGATAAACTAATACTTCCACTACCTGTTGCTGAATTGCTATCAGTAGTATTATCTGGATTTAGCCAATATTTAGTTTTTGTTTTTACTTCAACTACACTATATTTATGAGTTTGAGAAGCTTTATCCATTGCACTTTTTAATGCTTCAGAATCAGCAGCTACTTGAGCATCTACTAAATTATGATAAGCACCTCTTTTATCAACTTCTGCTTGTTCTTCTTCGCCTAAATAATCCCAATTAGTTACATAAGTTTTAGGTGATGAAGTAGATGTGTAAGTTGTTGTTGAAGTTGATAGTGCGTATCCATTCTCATCTGTTATTCCTGTTGCAAATTTAACATCATCTCTATAAAACTCTACTTCTACTCCTGATAATGGTTTTCCAGATTCATGATCAGTTTTATAAAATGACACGTCCACAACTTCTTGTGCTGATTTTTCTGAAGTAGTAGTTGCATACTCTGGTTCTGCTTTAGTTAATCTAAATACATGAATGTAATCAAGAGAGTTAATAGTAATACTAGTACCTCTAGTCATGATATCACGTGCTAAAATGGCATCACCAACACCATTTCTTTCTCCATTAGCACCATACATCGAAATAGTATTATTATATATATGAATTAATCCTACGTGTCCACTGCCTGTATAATTTGCTTTATCTTCTGGTCTTTGAATAACTAAATCCCCATTCTTAAATAAATGAGCATTTGCTTTTACATCTTTCACATAACCAGACCAAATATGCACAGCATCTTCTGGATGATTTAGAGCATTTTGATACATCTTATCAGGTGCATATCTTGCTCCAGTACCTTCAGGTTGAGGTTTATCAATATCGTATGGATGGATACCTACAATTGATTGACCAATACCTAGTTTATTCAATGTACGAGTGACTAAACCAGTGCATGTACCAACTTCCAAATATCCCCAGTCACTATAAGACATGGCTGTTTCTATTATCTTATCTCCAGATACACGTGCTAAAGCATTTACTTTAGGGATGAATGGTGTAATTGGAAATGAAGAAATTAAAATTCCTACTATCATTACTACATTTAAAACTTTTTTTAACTTCCTACCAATTTTTTTCTTCACAATATTCTCCTTTCAATTATTGGTACTACTAAAAAAGCATTTTAAATTTTTATCATCCCCTTTCTTTGTTAGGAAAAATAGAAATTTTAAACATGAAAAAAGAGAGATAAAATTATCTCTCTATACACTTTCTTCCAATTTCCCTATAATATCATTTTAGCACATTTTTTTAGGACAGTCAACGGACACTTTTAATTTTTTTAAAATTTATTTTAAATACTTCTTCATAATATAATTTATGTTTTTCTTATTAACAGGTTTTATTATATATTCATCAAAGCCTTCTTCAATATAAACTTCACAATTATTTACTCTATCATCTGCTGCTAATATAACCAATTTAATATCATAGCCACTAAAAGATTTTATGGATTTTATTGTTTCAAAACCTTTTTCATTATTATAAATTGTGTCATCTATTATTACCATATCATAAGTTTTATTATCTGATAACTTTATTTTCATATCATTTATACTACTGACAACATCAATATCAGATTTATATGGTCTTAACAATAATAATAATTCTTTTAAACGAGTGTTATTTTTGTGAACAATTAAAATTCGCTTATCTGAAGCATCAAAATACCTTACCTTTAAGCCTTTATTTTCTTCTTTTTGTTCTACCGTTACATACGGATCTATAATTCTTTGTCTAATAGACAAAGTCAAATCTTTTCTACCATAATCATCTTTGCTTACATTCAGTTTTGCGTTAAGTAATGAAGCGAGTTTAAGTATTTTATCATATTTAACATTCTCTTTAGTATCATAAAATTCTAATTCATTTAAATAATTAACTTTCAAATCATAAGATTGTTTTTTTTCATATATATACTTATCTAAATTTGAATCTTGAGTTATAAAGTGAAATTTAATTTTGCTAAATCTTCCAACTGTAATAGAGTCCATCTTAATTGTTAAATCATCTTTGTCGATTATATCTAATATATAATCATAAACTGATAATACAAGTTTTTCTACTTTTGTTTTATCTCCATATAACACACTAGGTACTTTGTTTTCAAATTCCGTTAAAACATTTATTTGCTTATTTTTCTTATCATAGAAAAGCATTTTTCTTAATTCTTCCAATAATTCACTTGAGTCATACTCCTTTTCACTCAATGTAAGACTTCCACTTTCAATCTTCCCTATTTCAAGAAGCCCAGTTGCTCTGTCTACAAAGTCAATATTATATTTTTTAATATACTTTAATTCTTTACTCACTTCATCTAAATCTTGATAATTAACTTTTTTATATCCGAACGTTTGTAATTTACTAAAAGAATTTTTTAATTCATCTGATATTTCATTTAAAGTATTTAATGTTCTATCCCTTGATTCTTCAGCTATCATTTTAGAAAAAGCTAGTTCTTTTGCTATTTTAATATCTGGATTTTCTATTGTATAATACATTAATGTTGTAATTAATGCAAAGCATGTATTTGCAAGTAATAAATTTGGATACAATTTTTGTACTATTGCTACTATTGATAATAACACTACAAAAAATATGATTGGCATATACCCTTTGTTTTTTAAATTTTTTAAATTTTTAATAATATAAATAAACATTATTATCATGTAAAGTGCTGATAATCCAAAAACAACATTAACACTTGGACCATAAGAGTATTTCATACCATTTTCATTATAAAATGAAATCGGTAATAATATTATTGCAATAACGACAAATGCAGTTATAATCCAAAATTTTATATATGTCTTTTTATATGTTTGTTTATAATTAATCAACAATTTATTTTCATTGTTTCTAGTAATAATAAAAACATATTCCATAAAATAACTTAACCAAAACACACACAATATCAAATAAACTTTTAAAGAAATTACAAATAGTGGGATTTTCATATCAATTGGAATAAATGTTATGTAAATCTCTGAAAACAATGATGCAAGAGAAATTAATACTAATTTAGAAAATATTTTGTTTTCACTTGTATTAACCTTTTCCTTAGTAAAGTAAACAATAGCAACCATAATCATATAAAGCATTGATGCTATTGATAAAAATATTGTAGCACTACTTCCCATCCCTATACTCACCTACCTCTAGTATAAATTATACCATAAGTTTACATAAAAAAAACAACAAAACTGTTGTCTTTTTTTATTTTTTATTTTTGTAAATATTTAATTACACTATTATATAAATCTTCTCGCTTAACTGGCTTTGAAATAAATTCATCAAATCCAGCATTTAAATATTGCTCTTTTGCTTCAGTTGTTGCATTAGCTGTTATAACAATAATTGGATTGGTAAAATTCATTTCGTATTTTAATTTTCTCATTGTATCTGTTCCACTCATACTAGGCATCATATCATCCATTAAAATTAAATCATATCTAATTCCTGAAGTTATTTTTTCAATTGCAAGTTCACCAGATAAGCAAGTGTCACAATCAAGTCCATAATGTTTTAAATGATTTTTTTCTATATTCAAATTCATATTATTATCATCAACTATCAATATTTTATAATTATTATTTGATGGAGTTGATTGCTCTGTGATTTTTTCTTGTTGATGTATGTTTTCTACACCATCATCAACTATTTTTTGCAAGAAAACTACTGTAAAAACAGAGCCTTTTCCAACCACAGAATTAACAGTTATTGTACCTCCAATTATTTCAACTAAGCTTTTCGTAATAGCTAAACCTAGTCCTACTCCATCAATGGTTGAATCTGTAACATCTGTATCTCTTGTGAATTTTTCAAACAATTTATCCATTACTTCTTTGCGAATACCTCTACCAGTATCACTAACAGAAATTATTAATTTACAAGTATCTTTGTTATTTATACACTTAACAGCAAGATTTATCTTTCCTTCATCTGTATATTTAATAGCATTAGTTAATAAATTAGTTACAATTTCTTTTATCTTAGCTTTATCACCATATAATTTTTTTGGTAAATCATCAGCATAGTTTGTTGTAAAATCAATAGACTTATTACCTATTCTTCCTTTTAGTAAATTATATAGTTCATCAAAAGTTTCAACTGGTGAATATTCCTTTTCTATTAAATCAATTTTACCTGATTCAATCTGAGATATATTTAATATTCCTGTTCCTATTTCTAATAAACTATTTGATGCTGTATTTAAGTCTTTTAATGCTTCCCTACCATCTTCTGATAAATTTTCTTCATCTTTTAATAATTCTATTGATCCAACAATAGCATTTAATGGGGTTCTTATTTCATGACTCATACTACTTAAAAAATCTGATTTAGCATTATTTGCCTTTTCAGCACTTTGCTTTGCAAGTTCTAATTGTGCTATTAACTTTAAATCTGGATTTTCTATTGTGTTATACATTAAATAAATGATTAATCCAAACACAGTGTTAGTTAATAATACTTGTGGGTTAGATTTTTGAATTATTGCACAAACAATTAGTAAAACAAATAATACTATTATTGGCAAACAATTTTTTTGTTTTATTTTTTTGAAATGTGTTACTAATAGAACAAGAATTGTTAATAAATATATTCCTGTTATAGCAAAGACCATGTTAACACTTGGTCCACTAGTATATTTTGCACTACCTATATCATTGAAATAAATAGGTAAAAGGAGAATTCCTAAACAGCATAGCAGATTTATCACTAAAAATATATAATAAAGTTTTTTATATTTTTCAAAATTATCTAAATCACTTTTTTTAGTATCAAATACTGTTATTACAAATGTATAATCTATAAATCTTGATAACCATAATATTATAAACACTAAAAAGATTTTTTGTATTATAGAACTTATTACGGAAATATTTACAGTAAATACTATAGCAAGTTCAAAAACCATTGATAA
>OLPI01000828.1_pt1 | contig 28741 bp, 29 predicted proteins | sample 1672361 | NCBI WGS metagenome assembly OLPI01 (sample SAMEA3136675, study PRJEB25190) | human gut metagenome
GTCTGGATTTACGGTCTGCAATGTTAGTTACCGTACAGGTATTGATCAGGTAAACGTCCGCACCCGGCTCAAACGGTACGATCTCATAACCCGCTTCCTCCAGAAGCTGCTGCATGGCTTCTACTTCATAGGCGTTTACTTTACATCCTAAGTTGTGAAGTGCAACTTTTTTTCCCATTCTTTCCTCCTAATTGATTTTTCTGTTTTTATAATTCTATACCTGCATACTCATTTTCTGTAGTCTGGACTTTGTATACATGCTGACATTTCGAAAACTTATATGCTTACAGAATAGATTTTGTTTTCGCTCTAGTTATTGTTCATTTTCTACAAAACAGTCTGATATTTTAGCACTGTTCTACATTTTCACTAAATCTTTCTGGAAATTTTATCCGTTTTCACCTTGACTTTTATGGTCTCTGCCGTTAAGATGAAAACTGTAAGCTGACAGACAATCAGGTCAGCAAATAACTATTATTAAGGGAGGTTCTCATAATGAAAACAGTTAAAATTTCACTGAACTCTATCGATAAAGTGAAAGCGTTCGTTAATGAAATCAGCAAATTCGACTGCGATTTCGATTTAGTATCCGGAAGATATGTAATCGACGCAAAATCTATCATGGGTATTTTCAGCCTTGATTTATCCAAACCAATCGATTTAAACATCCACGCTGATGGCGCTGCTCTTGATACCGTTATGGCAATCGTAGGCAAATACGTTACAGAATAATTTTTTCGCAGTCATTGAGGAACTGTTTACCAGTTCCTCTTTTTTTGTATACCAGAGTTTCAAGTTCAAACATAAGGAAGTAGCGTCAGCAGATTCCGAATGTTTGTAATCGATATTAATCAATCTCAATAATCTCAACAGTCTCCAGCGCTGTCTTCATGAGTTCGTCAATTTTTTCTTCCAGTTTTGTTTCAGAACGGTGGATCACGTTCAGGTTTGGTTTGGTAACCGGATGTTTTGCCACGAAAATAGTACAACAGTCTTCGAATGGCTGAATGGATGTTTCATAGGTTCCGATTTCCCAGGATCTTTCTACGATTTCCTGTTTGTCGAATCCGATAACCGGACGGTATACAGGGAGTGTGCAGACTTCGTTTGTTGCTGCAAGGCTCTGCAGGGTCTGGCTGGCAACCTGACCGATGCTTTCTCCAGTGATCAGACCGAGACATCTGCTTTCTTTTGCGAAATGCTCTGCAATACGCATCATGTAACGACGCATAATGATAGTCAGCTCATCGTGCGGACACTGGTCGTAAATATAGAGCTGGATATCTGTGAAGTTTACCACATGGAGGCGAATCGGTCCACTGTATTTTGCTACCTGTTTTGCCAGGTCTACAACTTTCTGTTTTGCTCTTTCGCTTGTGTATGGCGGAGCGTGGAAATATACAGCGTCAATTTTAACGCCACGTTTTGCGATCATGTAACCGGCAACCGGGCTGTCGATTCCGCCAGAAAGAAGCAGCATGGCTTTTCCGTTTGTTCCGATAGGCATTCCGCCTGCGCCCGGAATGGTCTGGGAATATACATAGATCTTGTCACGGATCTCCACAGAAAGATCCAATTCCGGATGATGAACGTCTACACTTGCCTCCGGGAACGCATCCAGGATACGTCCGCCAAGCTCTGCGCTAACTTCCATGGAGCTAATCGGATAGGATTTCTTTGCACGGCGTGTCCAAACCTTAAAGGTTCCGTTAAAGTCCGGATGCCACTGTTTCATATAGCTTACTACGTCTTCGGCAAGTTTCTCAAAGCCCTGCTCTTCGTAGATCATAACCGGGCAGATACCTACGATACCGAATACGTGCTGCAGTGCGTCTACAGCCTCATCGTAATCATAATTCTCCGGGCAGAATACATAGACTCTTCCCTGCTCTTTTTTTACTTCAAAATCTCCCTCGATCTTGGAGAGCGCAATCTCCATCTGATGTACGAGAGCATCTTCAAAACGGTAGCGGTTTTTTCCCTTCAGGGCGATTTCCGCATATTTGATCAAAAATGCATGTACTAACATAAAAATTCCTTTCTTGTGTGTTCTCTATCGACGTGCATACCTGCGTAACATCGGGATGGTTTTTCCCAGGGCTTCCAGGCAGTAATCTACTTCTTCGAAAGTATTCTCCTCACAGAAACTGATGCGGACGGTACTCTCCACATCTGCTCTTGAAAGTCCCATAGCTGTCAGTGTTGCACTTGGTTTTCTCTTATGACTGGAGCATGCACTTCCTGCGGAAATATATACTCCGAATTCTTCCAGTGTATGGAGCAGGACTTCGCTTCGGACCCCGTGGAAAGTCACACTCATGATGTGCGGTGCCCCTTCTCTTAAAGGCATTCCGTTGATGGTGATGTCTCCAAGCTTTGAAAGTCCCTCTGCCATCCGTTCTTTCAGGTCATAAAGGTGCTGTATTTTTTTATCAAAATCTGTATATACCATCTCTGCGGCAACGCCAAGGCCTGCAATTCCCGGTACATTGTCTGTTCCGGAACGCATGCCGTTCTGCTGTCCGCCTCCAAGGATCTGTGGTTGTACTCTTACTTTTTCGTTGATGTAGAGGAAGCCCACGCCTTTTGGTCCGTGGATCTTGTGACTGCTTACAGATAAAAGATCGATTCCCAGCTTTTTCGGATAGATACGGTACTTTCCGAAAGCCTGGATGGCATCTACATGGAAAAGCGCTTTCGGGCTTTTTTCGTGGACGAGCTTTCCGATCTCTTCTACCGGCATCACAGCTCCCACTTCGTTATTCACGTACATCACAGACACCAGGATCGTATCCGGGCGCAGAGCTGCTTCCAGCGCTTCCAGTTTCACAACTCCCTGATGATCCACAGGAAGGATGGTCACCTCATAACCCTGGTCTTTCAGATAGGCAAAAGGCTGAGCCACTGCCGCATGCTCCACTGCCGTTGTAATGATATGGTTTCCCATACGCTTGTTGGCTTCCACGCCGCCGATAATGGCAAGATTATCTGATTCTGTTCCACCGGAGGTAAAAAGAATCTCTTTTTCGTTAACTTTCAATAATTTTGCAAGGGTTTGGGCGCTTTTGCGGACGTAATTCTCCGCTTCCACTCCCTTTTTATGCATGGCAGAAGGATTTCCGAAATCTCCTGTCATGGTTTTGCAGACAATATCCTTTACTTCATCGAAGCATCTCGTTGTCGCGGAATTGTCAAAATATGCTTCCATAGTTTATTCATCCTCCAGTTGAAACATCAGAACAGAAAGTACCGCAAGTCCTGCAGTTTCTGTCCGTAAGATCCGGTGTCCCAGTGTAATGGGTTTTGCACCGGCTTCCATGGCATCTGCCACTTCCTGCTCTTCAAATCCACCCTCCGGGCCGATAAAAACACCGATGCTTTTTCCCGGTTCGATTGCCTGGATCAGTTCCTTTGTCTCTTTCATTCCTTTTGCAAGTTCGTAAGGGATCAGCAGAACATCCAGTTCTTTCGCGTAAGCAAGGGCTTCCTTAAATGTCATCACGGAATGGACTTCCGGAACAAGCATGCGCTTGGACTGTTTTGCCGCACTTTCCGCGATCTGCTGCCAGCGGGATACTTTTTTCTCCGCTTTCTTGTTATCCAGTTTTACCACACATCGTCTGGTTGAAACCGGAACTACGGAATACGCCCCAAGTTCCACAGCTTTCTGGATAATCAGCTCCATCTTATCCGCTTTCGGCAGGCCCTGAAAAAGATAAATGCGGTTTTTCAGCTCATAATCCGGCTCCTGGACATAGAGGATGTGGAGCAGCACTTCATCCTCCCCGGCATTTTCGATCACACAGTGATATTCTTTCTCCTTGTCGCTGATCCAGAGCTCCTCGCCTTTTTTCATGCGGAGCACGTTCACGATATGGTTCACATCACTTCCTGTGATGTGGATCTCATGTCTTTCCCCGTCGATCTGATGAGGTTCCACAAAAAATCGCTGCATGAGATCAGTCCTTTCTTGCTGTCACAGATACCCACTCGCCCTGATGAGTCACTTCTACCAGAGTCAGTCCGGCGTCTTTCACAGCCTGCACTACAACGTCTTCTTTTACATCCAGGATGCCAGATGTAATGTAATAAGCGCCTTTTTTCATCTGTGCAACGATCACCGGTGTCAGCGGTACCAGAACATCTGCCAGAATATTTGCAGTTACGATATCATATTTCTCATATCCGACCTGTTCCTGAACTTCTTTGTCATCGATGATGTTTCCGATCATCATGTCAAAGGATTTCTCCTCGATCTGGTTGGCCTCCTTGTTCTCAGCCACTGCCGGAACTGCACAGGGATCAAGATCTGTACCAACCACATGACCTGCACCAAGCTTCAGTGCAACGATCCCCAGGATTCCACTTCCGGTTCCCACATCAAGGATCTCCATTCCCGGCTTCACAAATTTCTTCAGCTGACGGATCACAAGCTGTGTGGTCTCATGCATTCCTGTACCAAAGGCAGTTCCTGGATCAATGTGGAGGATCATCTTGTCCTTATCTTCTGCCTTCACTTCTTCCCAGGACGGTACGATCAGAATGTCGTCTACATAGAACTGATGGAAGTACTGTTTCCAGTTATTGATCCAGTCCTTGTCCTCTGTCTGGGATTCTGTGATGGTTGCCTCTCCGATATCCACAAAGCTTCTCAGATCCTCCAGTGCAGTCTTCACATCTTTCAGGATTGCCTCGGTATCCGCATCCTCTTCCAGATAGAAGTTCAGATATGCGATCCCGTCATCTGCTGGTCCTTCCGGCATAATATCCACAAACATCTGTGCCTTATCCTCATCAGTCAGCGGCTGTTTATCCTGGATTTCCACACCTTCAATTCCCACCTCGGCAAGTGTACAGATCACAATATCCTCTGCCTCTGTTTTTGTCTTAAGTGTAAAACGGTTCCATTTCATATTTCTATATCTCCTTATGCTGTATACACATTTACGGATTTTCGTTCCTGTCTGTCGCCTGTTTTCTGTTGTCCCGAAAACGGGCACTTCTTTTAATATACACGAATACAGAAAAAAAAGAAAGAGGCTTTTTATGCCTCTTTCCTGTTTTATGTTCATTTATTCCTCAAACATTTCCTTGACTTTCTCACGGAAACCTTTTTTCTTCTTTTCTGTTTTTTCAGATTTTTCGGAAGTCTCGGCTGTACTGTCTGCTGCCGGACGGTTGCCGCATGCAGCATCAAAAGCCTCCAGAGCTTTCTTTGCCTCCTCATTAAGGTTGGTCGGAGTCTGGACTACCAGTGTTACATAGTGATCACCACGAACGTTCTTGTTACGTAATGACGGAACACCTTTTCCTTTCAGGCGGATTCTTGTATCCGTCTGTGTTCCCGGCTTCACCTCATAGGAAACCTCACCGTCAACGGTATTGATCCGCATCTCACCGCCAAGTGCAGCCTGTGCAAATGTGATCGGAGCTGTTGAAAAGATATTCATATCCTGTCTCTGGAAAATCGGATGACGGGCCACATTTACCTCAACCAGCAGATCTCCTCTCGGTCCGCCGTTGGTTCCCGGCTCACCTTTTTCACGGATACGGATACACTGGCCATTGTCGATACCGGCCGGTACAGATACCTGGATCTTCTTTCTGGAAGAAGTATATCCGGTTCCACGGCAGGCACTGCATTTGTCCTTGATCACCTTACCGGTTCCGTTACAGTCCGGACAGGTCTGAACATTACGTACCATACCAAACATGGACTGCTGAGTATAAACGATCTGTCCCTGACCTTTACATTTCGGACAGGTAATCGGTGATGTTCCCGGTTTTGCTCCGGTTCCGTGACATGTGGTACACTCATCTTTCAGAACGATCTCCAGCTCTTTCTCGCATCCGAAAACCGCTTCCTCAAAAGTAATGTTTACACGTGCACGAAGGTTGGCACCCTTCATCGGTCCGTTGTTGGCCCGTCTGGTTCTGCCTCCGCCGCCGAACAGGTCTCCGAAGATATCTCCGAAGATGTCTCCCATATCCGCACCGTTGAAGTCGAATCCGCCAAAGCCGCCGGCACCGCCTCCGCCGCCGTTTTCGAATGCTGCATGACCAAACTGATCATACTGTCTTCTCTTATCGGCATCACTTAAAACGGAGTACGCCTCTGTCGCCTCTTTGAATTTCGCCTCAGCCTCTTTATCACCCGGATTTACATCCGGGTGATACTTCTTGGCCAGCTTACGATATGCTTTTTTTAATGTTGCGTCGTCGGCGTTTTTATCCACACCTAAGACTTCATAATAATCTCTTTTATCAGCCATTGTAATTATTTCCTACTTGTCTTAGACTTCCTTGTAATCAGCATCTACAACATCATCGCCGTATCCTGCTTCATTTCCGCCCTGAGCACCAGCGTTTCCGCCCATGTTGCCCATATCCGGTCCAGGACCAGCCTGACCCTGAGCTCCCTGAGTCTGCTCATACATCTTGGAGAACAGTTTCTGAGCACTCTCCATCATCTTCTCCTGTGCAGCCTTGATATCTGCAACCTGAGAATCGTTGAGCTCCTGAGCGTTTGCTGTCTGTGCAAGGAGATCTTTCAGTGCATTGAGGTCAGCCTCAACACTTGCTTTATCGTTTGCGTCAAGCTTGTCGCCAGCTTCTTTCAGTGCATTCTCAACCTGGAATACCATGGAGTCTGCATTGTTTCTTGTGTCGATAGCTTCTTTACGTTTCTTATCCTGAGCCTCGAACTCAGCTGCTTCTTTGACAGCTTTGTCGATATCGGAATCGGACATGTTGGAACCAGCTGTGATTGTGATGTGCTGCTCTTTACCTGTTCCAAGATCCTTAGCAGATACATTTACAATACCGTTGGCATCGATATCGAATGTAACCTCGATCTGCGGAACACCACGACGTGCTGGCGGGATTCCATCCAGACGGAACTGTCCGAGGGATTTGTTGTCTTTTGCGAACTGACGCTCACCCTGTACAACGTTGATATCTACAGCTGTCTGGTTATCTGCTGCTGTGGAGAAGATCTGGCTCTTCTTTGTAGGAATTGTAGTATTTCTCTCGATCAGACGAGTTGCGATACCACCCATTGTCTCGATGGACAGTGACAGCGGAGTAACATCCAGAAGAAGGATATCACCGGCACCTGCATCACCTGCAAGTTTACCACCCTGTACGGAAGCACCAAGTGCTACACATTCATCAGGGTTCAGTGATTTATTCGGTTCGTGGCCGGTCAGCTGTTTTACCTTTTCCTGTACTGCAGGAATACGTGTAGAACCACCAACGAGTAATACCTTGCCAAGATCTGCTGCTGTAATACCTGCATCCTTCAATGCGTTCTGAACTGGAATTGCTGTTCTCTCAACCAGATCATGTGTCAGTTCATCAAATTTCGCTCTGGACAGGTTCATGTCAAAGTGAAGCGGTCCATTTGCATTCATGCTGATGAATGGCAGGTTGATATTTGTTGTTGTAGCGGAAGAAAGCTCTTTCTTAGCTTTTTCAGCTGCTTCTTTTAATCTCTGCATAGCCATCTTATCTGTAGATAAGTCAACACCGTTTGCATTCTTAAATTCTGCTACCATCCAGTCAATGATCTTCTGGTCAAAGTCATCACCACCAAGGTGTGTATCACCGTTTGTGGATAATACTTCGATAACACCGTCACCGATTTCAATGATAGATACATCGAATGTACCACCACCAAGGTCGTATACCATGATCTTCTGTTCTTTTTCATTGTCAAGACCATAAGCAAGTGCTGCTGCTGTAGGCTCGTTGATGATACGTTTTACATCAAGTCCTGCAATCTTACCAGCATCTTTTGTTGCCTGACGCTGAGCATCATTAAAGTAAGCTGGAACAGTGATAACTGCTTCTGTTACTTTCTCTCCTAAGTAGTTTTCTGCATCTGATTTTAATTTCTGTAAGATCATTGCTGAAATTTCCTGTGGAGAGTATGCTTTGTCATCGATCTGAACTTTGTAATCTGTTCCCATATGACGTTTGATAGAAGCGATTGTCTTCTCAGCGTTTGTAACTGCCTGACGTTTTGCAGGTTCACCGATCACACGTTCTCCTGTCTTTGTAAATGCTACTACAGATGGTGTTGTTCTCATACCTTCTGCATTTGTAATAACGGTTGGTTTTCCACCTTCCATAACTGCTACACAACTGTTTGTTGTTCCTAAGTCAATACCAATAATTTTACCCATGATCTATGTCCTCCTAAGATTTCTTCTTATTCTATATATAATATAAATATTAGTTAGCTACTTTTACCATACTATGGCGCAGTACATTTTCTTTGTACATGTAACCTTTCTGTAATTCTTCTGCAACGATGTTCTCACCGAACTCATCATCTTCGACATGCATCACTGCGTTATGAAGATTTGCATCGAATTCTTTTCCTTGCGCATCCATTGGTGTTACTCCCACATCTTCCATTACAGCGACAAACTGTTTATAGATCTGTTCGATTCCTTTAACGAATGCGGAGTCTTTCTCTTCTTCGGATACGGCTTCTAAGCCTCTCTCGAAGTTATCAATAACTGGAAGAAGTTTTTCTAAAACTCCCATTGCTCCCATATCATAACGCTGTGTAGCTTCCTTTGCTGTACGCTTTCTTGCGTTCTCAAATTCAGCCATCAGTCTCTGATATTTGTCTTTCCAGTCAGCTACGGACGCTTCTAATTCTGCAATCTTGTCATCAGCGGCTGCTTCCTTTGTCTCTTCTGTTTCTTTGGAAGCTTCCTCTTTTGTTTCTGTATCTTTTATATCTTCAGCAGTCTCTTCTGCGTTCTTTACTTCTTCGTTGATGTTTTCGTTTTTCTTACTCATCACATCACTTCCTTTCTTAAGATTTGTCTTTAAAAATATCATCTAATTCTTCAGTGAGGTTCTTTAAAGTCTTAACAACTTTCTTGTAATCCATTCTCTTCGGTCCGATGATACCAACGGTACCTGTACCTCCTTCTGCAAGCTCATATGTTGCAGTTACGATACTACAGTCCTTCATATTCTTAACCGGAGATTCTTCTCCGATATAAACCTGGATCCCTGTATGATTATCAGAATCTGATTCCAAAGTAGAATCAACCAGTTTCGTCAGTGCCTTCTTCTCAACTAATGTATCAAGAAGTTCTGTTGCCGTATCCGGATTCCCAAGCTCCGGATATTTTAAGATATTGGTCGCTCCTCCTGTGTAGATTTCCATATGATCTGCATCATGGATCGCTTTGGCAATCTCTTCAAGAATCCGTTCTAACACATCCTGTCTGATCCCTGCCTGCTCTCTCATCGTCTGGATCAGTGCAAGGTTGATATCTTGTAATGATAATCCTTGTAAAAATGTATTCAACAATACATTCAATTTCAGAACATCTTCATTCGAAAGCGGTTCTTCTACCTGGATCATCTTGTTCTTTACGATATTGCCTTGTGTAACGATCACTGCAAGCAGATGTTCGTGATCCACCTGAGACAGCTGCACAAATTTCAGTGTTACATTCTGATAATGTGGGGAAGAAACCATCGTTGCATAATTCGTGCTGTTTGCCAATGCATTGGCAACCTGTTTTAATAAGACTTCCATCTTATCAACTCTCTGAATCAATGCCTGTTTCTCTTCGTGTTCGCTGTCACGTTCCGTCATCAGCTGATCTACATAAAAACGATAACCTGTGTCGGAAGGAATTCTTCCTGCGGATGTATGAGGCTGTAAGATATATCCCATATCTTCCAGATCTGCCATCTCATTACGGATCGTTGCTGAGCTTAAATTCAACTCAGGATGTTTGGCAATGGTTCTTGATCCTACCGGCTCACCAGTTTCAAGGTAATTGGCGATAATCGCTTTCAATATTAACTTCTTACGATCATTTAACTCCATATCTTCGCCTCCTGTTATTAGCACTCATTTATATCGAGTGCTAACATCTATATTTAAAGTAGCACTTTCGCATTTTAATGTCAACCTTTTCTTTCAATTTTTTTGAAAATTTATTCAGTTTTTTTCTTCTCTGAATAGAATGTACAAAAGGAGGTACTTTTCATGCATAAAAATACGGATTTTCATATAGAACAAACTCGACTTAATGATACATATCGAAAATTAAATTCTGGTAATGATTTTTCTTCCTATATAAATGAGCAAGAAAACCAATCACCAACATACTGGTCTTTTTTAAAATTAAGAATTGGCTTTTCTATTTTGTTTTTATTCTTTTTAATCGCATGCTTTAAGACTGCTCCTGCCAAAGAATTCAAAAAAGTTCAATCTGCTTTTTCCCACATCAACCAGACCGATTCCTACAGTGAGCATATTCTAAATCAATTTGATTTAAATTTCTCATCATGCATAGATAATCTTCACAAAAAGAAACGCTAGTTTTGGCAAAATACCAATCTAGCGCTTCTTTGTTTAAATACTTCTTTTCATTTTTCTTACTATAACTGCAGATAAGACCATCTTCCGTAAACGTTCTTCTTATTAATTGTCTGATATGGACGAACTTTAATATAGAGGGTTTTCTTCTTATTCTTTACATATGTTGTAGCATTTGACACATTTTTCTTGACCATTACTGTTTTCAATACTTTTTTAAATTTCTTGTCAGTACTGAATTTTAACTGATAACCATTGACTCCTGATACTGGCTGCCACGTTGTACGAACTTTATTATTTCCATTCTTTCTGGCTATAATATAGTCATAAGATAATTCTGTTTGCGCTTCCTTGATCCCTTTCTTATATACAAGTTTGATTCCTGTGGAATTCATAAATGCATCTGCTGCAACATACTTTGTACTTCCCTCAAATGTAACCGTCCCAATCTGGTTGATTCCAGCAAAAGCACCTGTCTCTATCTTTTGAATTCCTGATGGGATTGTAAAGTTTCTGATATTTACTGAAGCAAATGCCTGATCTTTGATCACTTTTAATGATTTTCCAAATGTTACGGATTTTAATACCGTACATTCATCAAATGCTGACTTGCCGATCATGGTTACCTGATCTGGAATTACTACGGCTTCCAATTCACTACATCCATAAAATGTATTTTCTTCGATCGTAGTGATCTTAGATGGAAGTTTGACATTCTTTAATGTTTCATTTCTATAAAATGCTTCTGGTGCGATCCATGTGATCTCTTCTGGAATTTCAACATTTGCATCTTTTCCGTCATATTTTAATAAACCGTGATCTTTTGTAATATACATATGATCTTTGTATGTAATCTGATCTGGAAGTAATTTCATTAATGATTCAATCGTGATATTCTTCCCAAGAGAACTTCCTAATGCGTAAAGGCTGTTCGCATCAAAATCTTTTGGAGCAATTTCAATGGTATCAACGTGCATATCACACGCATCCGCTCGATCCGTTTTATATTTTATTTTATTAATACTCTTTACAGATGATGGAATTACAATCTTCTTTAATTTAGAACAATTGTTGAACTCATCTCCTTCAGAATCTGTGGAATTATATAATACAGATTGCATATTAAACTCTGTACATCCATCTTTGATCTTAAGCTCTGTTCTCTTTTGAGGTACTCTTACAATTCCTTTTCCATCTTTTGTATAGATTACACCCTCGATACTCTGATATGATGGATCATTCTTTGCAACTACCAGATTATTTGCTGACAGATATGATACATTTGCCAATTTTAATTTTGTATTAAATGTTATGGTATCAACTGCTGACTGATCACTTGTGACATACCATAACTTATCGTCAGTATCCTCTTCGAGTTTTAATTTAAAGTCTCCTGGCATAACGATCGTCTTTAAATCTTTGCAACTTCCAAATGCCCCCTGCCCGATCGTCTTTGTCTTTGATGGAACCGTTATTTTAGAAATCTTTGTTCCATAGAAGCTTCGAATTCCTATCGTTTTTACTGTTGATGGAATTGTCACAGAATTTAAATTCTTACATAATGCAAACGCTTCATATGAAACAGATGTCACGCCTTTTTTAATGATAACTTTCTTGATCTTCTTGTTCCTTCGAAATTTCATCTTCGCAGGCATTGCACCTTTTCCTTTGATCGTCAATGTTCCCTTCTTAAGCGTGTATGTTACTTTAGTTTTCGCTTCCACTTTCTGCTGACCTGCTCCGCTTATAAAAATCCCCATTGTCAGAGATGCGATCATGCCCGCATACAACATCATCTTTCTTGTTCTCATCCACTGCCTCCTTTTGTTTTAATTATTAAATTACAACTTTATTATATCTTATGTATTTATTTTTGTACATATTAACAGCAGTGTTTTTACTGTGAAAACGAAAACTGCCATACGAATTTTTCTTCCATTCATATGACAGTTTCTATTATCATTTCTTCCTTATCTAGGTACTGTTTCTACGATAATCCCATTTTGTTCCATCGCTTCTTTAGCTTCTAATGGCACTTGATCGTCCGTAAATACCATATTAATATCTTTGAGTCTACACTGCATGACAACTCCATGTTCTGAAAACTTGCTGGAATCTGTTAAAATGATAGAATTCCTTGCAGAATCCGCCATACTCTTGGCAGCTTCGGCCCTTAACATATCTCCGCTTGTGAATCCGATGCCAGGGATATACCCATCCGTTCCCATAAATAGTTTATCTACATAAAAAGCTTCTGCACAAGTTTTCACCAATGGTCCCACCATAACTTCTGCTTCCTTCTGATATTCTCCTCCAAGAACGATGACCTTTGTAACACCGCCCTCTGTTTCTCTGATAAATCGGGCAATATAGGATGAATTCGTGATAACTGTAATATCTTTCTTAGTCTCTGAAAGGTATTTTACAAGCAATGCACAACTTGACCCCGACTCTACCATGATCGTTTCCCCATCAGATATGATCTCACTTGCTTTTTCTGCGATACGCTGCTTTGTTTCATAACAAAAAGCCATACGATTGCTGATGTCTGACATATTCTTCATTGTCGCATATCCATGCTCTCTTGTCAGAAAATTCAGTTCTTCCAAAGCATCAAGATCTTTTCTGATCGTGACCTGTGATACCTCCAGCATCTGTGACAAAGTTACCACTTCTACTTTCTTTTTTTGATTTACGATTTCAAGAATCTTTGTTTGTCTGTCTGTCATGAAACTTTCCCTTTCTTCATAATATTAGGAAAGAGCCGTCTTGCGGCTCTTTATCCCTCTGCACTATTCATATAATAGCATATTTTTAATTAAAGGTCACAGATTCCTTTACCTTCTCCATAAACTGCATACCAGTCATTGTTGAAGTCTGTCACTGCTTTGTCAATATTAGGATTTGCAAATACCTGTTTTAATACTGCATATGGTGCTGTGATTGCTTCTGCTCCATAGTTAAATGCGTTCTTCACCTGTTCAACGCCTTTAAATGATGCTGCAACGATCTTACAATCATATCCATCATCTTCGATACGGTCCTGAAGATTGCTGATCAGTTCCATAGGGTCTGCCCCGAGATTTCCGATACGATTTACATATGGTGCGATATAGTTAGCTCCTGCTGCTAATGCAAAATATGCCTGCATTAGATCATAAACTGCTGTTGCTGTTACATTAACACCTTCTGATTTTAAGATCTTGATCGCTTTTAATCCTTCATAGGATACAGGAACTTTGATATATACCTGATCATCAATCTCTTCTAAGATTCTGTGTGCTTCTTTAACGATTGTTTCTGCATCTAAAGAAATTACCTGTACATGAAGGCTTCTTCCTTTCCCGATGATCTCACGAACCTTTCTCATATGTCCAAAGAAATCTTCTGGTGATGTTTTCTTAACGATGGATGGGTTGCTTGTTACTCCAACGATTGGCATGTGGTCTACACCGTCTTTGATCTCTTCAAGATCTACTGTATCTAAGATAAATTCCATGATTAAAACTCCTCCTAAGTCTTATTACGTGTTTCGTTTTTTGATACTTCTATCTTACCATAATTTTCGAATATGTCAACAATTATTTTCGTTTAATGTTTTTTAGCTTTCATTTGTAAGTATATTATTTACTTTTCGTAAGTTGTGTGATAAGATATACAAAAGAATCAGAAAGGAGAAATATTATCCATGCAAACAAATGGTATTGTTTTTAATATACAGAAATTCAGCATTCACGATGGACCAGGAATCCGTACAACAGTTTTCCTAAAAGGCTGTCCACTGCGTTGTAAATGGTGTGCAAATCCGGAATCACAGTTGAGCCAAGTCCAAATTTTATATGATAAAGAAAAATGTGCTCATTGCGGTACTTGCACCCATGTCTGTCCAAACCAGGCAATTTCTATGGGAGATGACAGTTATGTAGGTATTGATCCATCAAAATGCGCTGGATGTCTTCAATGTGTAAAAAACTGTCCTGCAAAGGCCTTAAGTTATGAAGGAGAAGCAAAAGATGTAGATGAAGTTGTCAAAGTCTGTCTTCAGGATATTGATTTTTATGAGGAATCTGGAGGCGGTGTAACAATCTCTGGCGGTGAAGGAATGGTTCAACCAGATTTTGTAAAGGCTTTACTTGCAAAATTAAAAGAACATAAGATTCATACTGCGATTGAGACAACTGGATATATCAAGAAAGAGATTTTTAGAGAATTGGCTCCGATGTTTGACTTGCTTTTGTTTGACGTAAAGCACTATGACAGTGATAAGCATTATGAAGGAACCCATGTCCATAACGAACTGATCATTGAGAATTTAGCATGGGCGATTTCTCAAGGAATTGAAGTTCTTCCTCGAATCCCTGTGATTCCTGATTTCAATGATTCTTTGGATGATGCAAAAGGAATCGCTGCTTTATTAAATCAGGTTGGAGCGAAGAAGGTTCAACTGCTTCCTTTCCATCAATTCGGAGAAAACAAGTATCATTTACTCGGAAAGACTTATTCTTATGAGAATGTGAAAGCATTGCATCCTGAGGATCTTACCGATTATCAGCAGATCTTTTTAGATGTAGGTATCGATTGCTTTTTCTAACCTTTTGAAAATTCCATATACGCAAAAAGCTTTGGCAGAACAGTTTCTTGCCAAGGCTTTTTTAATTGTTTCTTTCATGAATATTATTTCTTCTAGTCTATCACGAAAAACAGCAGTTAACCCTACTCAAGCCAACTGCCATTCCTCTATTTTTGTAAATTATAATGTCTGCTCTGTTCTTCCGATGATATCATCCTGTGTCTTCTTAGATAATACATTAAAGAATGCACTGTATCCTGCCACACGAACGATCAGGTCTTTATGTTTCTCTGGATGTTTCTGGGCATCGATCAGAGTTTCTCTGGATACAATATTATACTGTACATGATATCCATGTAAACGGTTGAAGAATGTACGGATCAGCATCTCTAATTTCTGTTTGTTTTCTTCTGTTGATAACATCTGTGGTGTCATCTTCTGGTTTAATAAAACTCCACCTGTGATCTTCTCTGTTGGAAGTTTCGCAACCGTCTTAAATACTGCTGTTGGACCATTCTTATCTGCATTATGTGCCGGACTGCTTCCTTCGGCTAATGGTTCAAATGCATTTCTTCCATCTGGAGTCGCAATGGTTCCCATTCCCTGTCCAACGTTCGCACTGATAGATGATGTTCCACCATAACGAATACCGCCGATCGGTCCTCTGTGGTAACGTGTGTTTGGATATTTCTTAATCTCATCTAAGTAAGAATCGTATGCTTCTACGACTAACTGATCGACATAGTCATCATCATTTCCGTATTTTGGAACGTCATTAATGAGCATTTCCTGAATCTTCTTGTTCTCTTCTGACTGGAAATCGTCTAAGATTGCATTCCAAAGCTGTTCTTTTGTGATCTTCTTCTCTTCGTATACAAGTTTCTTGATCGCTGCAAGAGAGTCTGCCATATTAGCAATACCAACCTGAAGTCCAGAGATAAAGTCATAGACTGCTCCACCTTCTTTGATCGTTTTTCCTCTTCCAATACAGTCATCTGTTAATGCAGAACATAAAACGTCTGGTACATCTCGCTCAGATGCTTTATCAATTGCATTTTCCACAATAACACTATAACGTGTCATTTCTCTGACGGTCTTATCCCATGCTGCTAAGAGATCTTCATATGTTTCCATCTCTGTAAATTTACCATATCCTTTGGTAAATCTCTTACCGCTTGTTAAGTCAACTCCATCATTCATCGCACAAAGCAGAACTCTTGGGAAGTTAATATAAGACATACCGGTACAACGATATCCCCATTTACCTGGAACAGCTGTCTCTACACATCCGATCGCACTATAATTGTATGCATCTTCTTCTTTGACACCCCAATTGATGAAAGATGGGATGATGATCTCATCGTTATTTAATGCTGGCATACCAAATCCGAGTTTCATAACTTCGATACATTCATCAAAGAAATGTTTGTCGATATTGGCATGATAACGGACTGTCAAGTTTGGCTGTGTCAGTCTTGTCTGTGCAACGGATTGTAATACTACAAAACTTAATTCATTGACAGCATCTTTCTTATCAGTTGTCTGTCCACCAATCGTTACGTTTTGGTACATTGGTGATCCTGCAGAACTTAATGTATGTGACTGGGAACGTACTTTATTGATCGTTAATGTCTTGATCCAAAGACATGTTAATAATTCTAATGCATCTTCTTTTGTGATTTTTCCTTCCTTGATATCTTTCATATAATATAGATACATATACTGGTCAAAACGTCCATAACTTAAGGAATGTCCGTTAGATTCGATCTGAAGGATCAACTGGATAAACCAAACAGACTGTACAGCTTCCCTAAAGGAATTTGCTGGTTCATATGGAACCTTGGCACAGATCTTGCTCATCTGTAATAATTCTTCTTTGCGTTTTGCATCAGTTTCTTTGTCTGCTAATTCTTTTGCAAGTTTGCTGTAACGCTGTGCAAAATCACGAACGGCTTCAATGACTGTTAAGACTGCTTTATAAAATACGTTCTTATCAATACTTTCTGGATCTGTGAAATCTAATGCTGCTCTTAATTCTTTTACTCTTTTTTCATATCCTTTCAATCCATCAGATAAGATTCTCTGGTAATTCACTGCCAGATGGGCATCTCCAGCATTTAATTTTCCTTCCATTCCAAAGACACCTGTCTCCATAAAGACATCTACCTCTTCTGGAAGTAAAGCTTCTCCTCTGGCACGAAGATTGTTATTCTCCCAGAACGGTGCAATCTCTCTTAACTGTTCTTTTGTCTCTTCTGTAATATAGAAAACATCTCCGTCGCGTTTCTCAAAGAGATCTAATTCGTTCATCACAAATTCCATGGTATATTCTGGGAAGATTGGAGCATTCTTGTTCTTTGTTGCCTGATTTCCTGCGATCAGGGATTTGTCATCAATGTAAATGCTCATTCCTTCTAAGATCTTCTGTAGCATTAAAGCTCTTACCATAACTCTTGGCTGATTCTGGTTTTCTTTATAAGCTTCTGTTGCCAGTACGGCTCTCTGTGCGTCAATATATGGTTTTGCATCGAGCACTTCCTCACGAAATGCCTGCATGCGTTCTGTTAATTTACCGAAATGTTCTGTGTTGTTCATGGTATCTCCTTTCAGAATGTTTCGTTCGTAACTTATTTTTGTTTTGTTTGTAATTATAAGTTAGCATTTTTTTGTTTGTATGTCAATAGATTTGGTTCATAATTGTATTGATTTTCATTTGAAACTTATTTTCTTATAAAAAAAGATGTCATATGCTCTATGACACCTTTTTTATCTTCTCTATTCTACATTTACATGATTTCCAGCAGCCATTTCGTCCGATACCTTATCTCTTCTGCTTAGTTTCAAACAAAGTTCGTCAAGTACAATATGTACAGACTGATCAAATAAAGAACTAAGCAGTTGAATGGAAGCCGTTTTTTGATCTCCTTTGATTCTTCCTGGAACCTTGATGATGCAATCTGCTAATTGTCCAAGTTCCGATTCTTCTTTGCTTGTCACTGCAATGATCTTTAATCCAAGTTTCTTTGCAGCTTTAGCGTTGCTTAATGTATTTTTTGTTGTTCCTGAACCAGAGATTGCAAGATAAACTTCATTTTCTCTTAATGCAGGTGTGATCGTTTCTCCCATAACATATGGCTGGTAACCGATATGCATTAATCTCATTGCAAAACATCTTCCTACAAATCCGCTTCTTCCTTCTCCATCAACAAAAATCTTCTTATCTTTACTTAACAATGTCATTGTCTGATCCAATGTATCTTCATCAAATTTATCCATAACTTCACAAATTTCATTCATGATCTCTTCTATCAATCTCATTTTACTACCTCTTTAAATTTCATTAATTCTTCTGCCATATTTTCTGATTTTGTGATTGCTGATCCTACGATCACAGATTGAATATCTTCTTTTTTCACTTCCTTGCATACCTCTAGTGTAATTCCACCTGCAACACAAATCTTTTGAATCTGTGGAAATTCCTGCTTAAATTTTTGGATTTCTTCTATTATATTGTGATTCCCACTTTTATCTACCGATGTATGCAGGCAGTAGATCGCATTTTTAAAATCTGCAATCTCATGCATCTTTTCCATGGAACATTCCAGCAGATCGATCAACATATATTTTTCATAAGACTGACTAACTTCATAACACTTTTCCAATGTTTCTCTGGAAGAACTCCCCATAACCGTTAAGATATCAAACCCTTGCTCGTATCCTTGTTTGAATTCATATGCTCCTTCATCACACGTTTTTAAGTCTGCTAATAATAGCGAATCTTTTTTATATTCATTTAATTTCTTTAATGCAAAGAGTCCATAATCTTTGATCAAAGATGTCCCAACCTCTATAATATCTGTTTTTCCTGCAAATATTTTTGCCATTTCTTCTGCTTTTGAAAGAGTCACTCTATCAATCGCTGTCTGTAATTTCATGATCTTATCTCCCCTTAGTTCTTCTTTTGATAGGTCTTTAAGAATTCATTTAATCCATTGATCGTTGGAAGGCCTTCATTATCACTTAAATTCATAACCTGCATGGCTCCGATCGCATTTCCTCTCTCAAGGATTTTTTTGTCATCCAGACCTTCTAATGTTGCAGAGATCACTCCGGATGCAAAGCCGTCTCCAGCTCCTACAGTGTCAACCACTGGTACTTTAAAGCATGTTTCTTCACTTTCCACAAATGATCCATCATCTAATCGTTCTTTGGAATAAGATCCAGAAGTTCCAAGTTTGATCACTACCTTCTTTACACCTTCATTTAAATAAAAATCTGCAATCTCTTCTTTTGTCTGAAGTCCTGTAAATAACTTTCCTTCACGGAATCCAGGCATGACAATATCACACATACATGCAAGTTTATTTGTCTCTTTGATCATCTGTTCCTCACTATCCCATAAAACTGGACGTGGGTTTGGATCAAATGTTACCATCAAGCCATTCTGGTGTGCCATTTGGATCAATTCTTTTGTCATCTCTCTTGTCTCTTCACTTAATGCAGGAAAGATTCCTGTTACATGAAGAATCTTGCTTCCACTAAAATCAACATCTCGAAGCAGTTCTTTCGTAGCTTTTGATGCTGCGGAACCTTTTCTAAAGTAAATAACTTCAGGATCTCCAGCATCTACCTGATTCTTAATCTGAAATCCTGTTGGTGCTTCATTTGTTTCCTTAATATAACTTGTATCGATCTGTTCCTTCTTTAAGAAGTCTTTGATATATTCTCCAAATGGGTCTTCTCCTACCTGTGTCATATAAGAAACGCTGTGACCTAATCTTGATAATCCCATTGCCACATTCAATTCTGCTCCTGCGATCATCTTTGTAAAATGATCGACCTGACTTAGAGGCTGCTTTGTATCCGCTAAAAACATTACCATTGGTTCTCCGATTGTTAATACTTCACACATAATTCTTTCTCCTTTATTTTGCTTCTTTGACTGTTTCTATCTGATCTGCGATTTTTTCTTCATCCATTGGATATTCTATCAATACTTTGACTTTGTCCCCCAATACTTCTATCATCTTCTTCCATGGGATCAAACCGTCTTCTAACATAACAGTTCCAGGTTTTTCATTTTCAAATGCAATATTTTTTAAATGAAAAATAGTTATCTGGTCTTTTAATTCTTTAAATGATTTTTCTGGATCTTCTTTTTGCCAGTACCAGTTTCCAAGATCCATCGTATATCCGATCGGCAACTCATATTTCCTGATCTGTTCTAAAGTCTCTTTTGTACAGGCAAATGTCCCATTTTCGTCGGTCTGGTCATTTTCGATCGTATATGTCATCTCATATTTTGATAAAATATCCTTTAATTCTTCTGCTCCTGCCTGATCAATTTCATTCAGACTTCCAATATTAAATTTGACATTTTGAATGTTCATTTTTTTTGCTTCTTCCAGATAAGTTGTAAGATTTTTATTTGGAACTTTGTCTTCTACAATCTTTTCTGGCACGGAATAATATAATGTCATATCATTTTGTGAAGCCTCTTTTGCAATTGCTTGAAATTCTGAAGCTTCTTTTATATATTCTCTTCTTACTTCTGCAAGTGAAATTCCTTGATCTTTGATTGCTTTTAATAACGTACTTTGTGCTGTACCCTGATCTAATTTTTCTTTATAAACTAAAAGATTGATTCCTAATTCCTGTCTCATCTTATGCCTCCTGCTCTTTTAATGGTTTTTTTGTAAATCCAATGATCAGTGCGGATACCAACATTCCAATTGTAATTGCTGCTAAATATAATAATTTCTGACTGATCGCTCCTTCTACCACTGGTGTTACGAAGATTCCTCCATGTGGTGCTGGAAGGGAAATCTGGAATAACATTGCAAGTCCTCCTGCAACTGCAGAACCAATGATTCCTGCCGGGATCATGCGAACTGGATCTGTTAACGCGACTGGCATACAGCTTTCTGTGATAAAACTTGCACCTAACAGATAGTATGTTTTCCCCTGAATCTGCTGATCTTTTGTGAATTTCTTTTTAAATAATGTTGTTGCAAGTGCTACACCAAGTGGTGGGACAACACCTCCAACCATTGCTGCTGCCATTGGATAATAATTTCCATTGCTGATTGCAGCAACTGCAAATGTATATGCAACTTTATTGATCGGTCCTCCAAGATCCACTGCCATCATTCCACCAATGACCATTCCTGTTAAAACAAGATTCTGTGTTCCAAGTCCGTCAATAAATCCTGTCAATCCCTGATTTAACCATGCCATTGGAACGGATACGACACATAACATTACAATTCCTACTACAAATGTACTGATCACAGGGATGATCAAAAGTTTTTTAATACTCTGAAAATCTTCTGGAAAATTACTCAGCAATTTGTTTAACAGTTTTACAAGATATCCTGCTAAAAATCCTGCAACGATTCCTCCTAAAAATCCACTTCCCGTTGTCTTTGCGATCATACCACCGATCATTCCTGGCGCCAAAGCATCCTGACCTGCGATCGTATGTGCAATAAATCCTGCAAAAATTGGAATCATCAATAACATTGCATTGTTATGTCCAATCTCATAAAGAATCTTGGCAAACTGGTTCACAGAGTTATCTCCGATCCGCATTCCAAACATAAAAGAAATCGCCATTAAGATTCCTCCACCTGCTACAAATGGGATCATAGGTCTAAGACCTCCCATTACATCATCGTATAATACGCTTCCTACACTCTTCTTCTTTGTTTCACCGTTCATATTTACCCTCCTGAATTTTTTGTTTCTGATTTAGTTTATCGTTCTCGTTTATCGGTTTAGTTTATCGGTTAACTAAGATGCTTTTATGATACTCACATGATGTATTTTTGTCAATACATCTTTTACAACTTTGGCGTTTTAGACAAAAATTATGTGTGTTATCCTTTTAAATATCTTATATTTTTATGCAGTTTTCACAATATTTCTTAAGACATAAAAAAAGAAGAAGGAAACAAAAAAATTCCCTTCTTCTTTTTAATATTTTGATTTATTTTAATTTTGTTGACTCATATCGACAGATATCTGCTTTGATTTCCTCATAAACAACTTCTTTTTTCTCTTTATGTTCAATCTTATCGAACAATAATCTTGCCGCTGCTTCTCCCATGGAAAATGGATGTTGTTCTATACATGTAATTCCAGGGCCACTGTATTTCGCCCATTTTTCATCTGCAAATGCACAGATTCCAACATCTTTGCCCACTTCCTGCTCCATATGATAAAGATGTGAAATGATTCTTCTTAAAACTTCATCATTATTTGCAAAAAAACAAGTTTTCTCATGATGACTAATGATCTCTGCTAATTTCGCCATAATATCTAATTTTTCTTCGTCTTCTAAGATCAGAATCTCGCCATTGATCGTATCACTCTGCGAAATATACGTTCTGACTGTTTCTTCTCTTAATTGTCTGGTGCTGATCCCATCTGTTGATTCACTTACAAAAACAATATATTGCCATCCTTGATCTTGTAATTCTCCTAACATCTTCTTTGTCACTGCTTCGTTATCATTTACCACACTGTCACAGATTGCATCTTTATATGTCCGGTCTAATAAGACGACTGGCTTACTTTCTTCCATCTGACATGTGTTCTTAATAAAATCTGCATTATTCCCAACAGAATTTATGATCACTCCATCTGTCTGTTCATTAAAAAATGACTCAATATTTTTATTTTCCTGATCTTTGTTGTTATCCGCATCTGCAATCAATAACTGGCAGCCTCTTTTTCTACATTCTGATTGTACACCCTTGATCAGTAAGGAGGAAAAAGGATTGCCAATATCTGCAATCGTAAATCCTATACAATTTGATCTGTCTGATTTTAAACTTTGTGCGGCTCGATTTGGTCTATAATTTAATTCTTCTACAACATCTTGTATCTTTTTTCTTGTCTCCTCTGACATAAATTCATAATCTCCGTGAAGATATCTTGAGATGGTTGTCTTAGATACTCCGACAGCTGCCGCTACATCTGCCATTGTTGCTTTTTTACGTTTTCTTATTTTGTTTTCCAATGTCCTTCACCTTGCATTTACTTATTTTCCGATCAGTACTTTCTTTCCACAAAAGGCAAAACCATAATATCTGTTTAGATAATCACTTAACTGATATAATGCCATCGTTGCCGCATTATCATCCATATCTACACTAACAGATTCATAACTTTCTGATTAACTGAACTGTCAATTATTATCGCCTTCTGTTTTATAAATTAAACAAATCACTATGTGTCCCTGTTCTAGAAAGTGTAAGAACTAATTCATTATCTTCTACATAATAAATAAGAAGCCAATCTGGTTGTATATGACACTCTCTATGTCCACTCCAATTTCCTGATAACATATGATCTTTATATTTAGATTCTAGTTGTTCGCCATTTGCTAATTTGGATACAACCTCTTTTAGAAGCTTAATATTTAATCCTCTCTTTTTCGCTAATTTATAATCCTTTTTAAATTGTGTAGTATTTTTTATTTCATATTTAGTCATTATCTAAATCTGCAAAAAATTCATCTACGTCATGATATCCTTTAACAGATGAATCTTTTGCAATCCTTTCTGCTTCAAGCATTGCTGAAACAGTTTCTTTGCTTGGAGTTCCCTCTGTAATCTTAAAAGGAATTCCTCTTTCTCTCAGAGATTGACGAACAAAAATATTAAATGCTGTACTTAGATTCATACCAAGTTCTTCATACAAAGCTTCTGCTGCTGCTTTTAAATTACTATCCATTCGAATACTAATATTACTTGTTGTTGATTTAGCCATGATATCACTCCTTTCACTATTATTATATGTTAATTGCACGAAATTATCAATACATTGCACGAAAAATACTCATTAATGTTTCTTATAATAAATATAAGAAGCAACCGTCGGTATCAGTACAACAATCAGTATAATTACAACTGCTGCTCCAATTGGATCAACAAACTTCTGAAATCCAAGCAGAATCGTCAAAACTCCACCGATGATCCACCATTTTCCCGCCATTCGATGTGTATAATCCCAGTTTTCTTCATTATCCAATGTCCATGGAAGTTTGATTCCGATCATATAGTTCTGTCTGCACTTTGGAAGATAGTTTCCAACAACGATCAGAACTATTCCTAGTAAAACATTCGTCCACAGATTTAAATTGATCACGTCTTTATATCCTAATGCATTTCCATAGATCATTACCCCACACCAAAGTGATACAACCGGACAGATACATAGGATCAGATGATAAATCTTAGACCCAACATTCCTTTTCTTAGGATCAAATTCTGTGATAACACTACATAAAATATGCACTGCCAGCAAAAACAGATAAATTCCTGCTACTGCAAATAATTTGCTGCTGTATCGATCGGCCTCGCCGTTTCTTCCAAAATGTGTTGCCACCTGTGCTGGCAACTGATCCCATAATAAGAATCCAGCAAACATTGGTAATAAAATTACAATACAACTTGCAATAAAAAACTTCTTATTCTTCTTTAACATCATGATTTCCTCCCTTCAATTCTGACAACCATAACATAACTTCCTCAACAACTGATGTATTTAACGTGTAGTAAATATAATTTTTCTCTTTCTTCTCGAAGATCAGCTCTGCTTTTTTAAGAATCTTCAAATGATAAGAAATGGTTGCACCTGTCATATCAAAATGAGATCCAATCTCTCCAGCCGACATGCTTCCATCCCGCAGTATCATAAGAATCTCTCTTCGTATTGGATCTGATAAAGCTTTAAATGTTTCTGCAAATCCCATAATTCTCATCCTTTCTGTACCTATTTAGAAATATTTCTAATTACTTTATAGCATGATGTATCTTGAAAGTCAATTAGTATTTAGATTTTTTTCTAAATAGTTTTCATTGCAGAAATTTAACATAGATATCATTTAAATTTTGTATTTCCCTGTTACTATCATCTTATACACACGAAAGGAGTACTTAACATGATACGATTATTTGCATCCGATATGGATGGAACTTTATTAAATGACAAAGGATATATATCTGACCGAACGATCAATGCGGTGAAAAAATTGCAGAAACATGGAATTCATTTTATTGTAAATACTGGAAGAGATTATCGCGCTGCAAAAAGAGAACTTGATGCGGCATCTCTTTCCTGTGATATGATCTGCCACAGTGGGGCTTGCACTTATGATGTGCACGGCAATGGATTTCATATCGCTTCGCTTCCAAAAAGTATTGCAAAACAGATCTTAACTGTTTTTGAACGGCATGGTGCTTTTGCTGACATTGCAACGGAATATGGAAAAACCTCGATCACTGATAAAAATACGTTATTATCTTATTATAAAAATGAAGTGTTTCCTGCCGTTGAACAAGAAGGTAAAGTATATTTCCGTACTTGGCACGACTTTGCAATGATGGTTTCTAAAGTTCGCTTTTTTGAAGGAAAAGAAAGTCTGCTTGGCTGTGAAACACCAATTTATAAAATCTCTACTACATTTTTTGATCAAGATAAGATCAATGCTTTAAAAGATGATATTCATGGGATTGATCAGTTACATGCGGTATCAACTTCCAAAAATGATCTGGAGATCACGCATGTAAATGCACAGAAAGGAACAGCTCTACTTCGTTATGCCCAAACAAAAAAGATCACTCCTTCACAAATCCTTGCGGTTGGTGATAGTGGGAATGATCTTTCTATGTTATCTCTTGATCTTGGAGTCACTGTTGCTATGGCAAATGCTTCTGCTACTGTGAAAGATGTATGTTCTGTCATTGCTCCTTCTAATGATCAGGATGGCGTTGCATTCTTGATTGAAGATATTTTAGAGCAAAATGAACTGGCTGCACGAGTTCGTCGTTCTTTTTGTTTGGCATTGGACTATTCCAAAATTTAGCTTAGATTACATACAATATTTTTGAAATTGATACCTCAGTTTTAACTTTTCTTTTGTTTTCCATCCAAATTTTGTTTCAATTCCAAAGATTCCTAACAATCCAAAAATCTGCATCTGTAAGATTCTGATCTTCTAATCCATATCTGCCTGTTCATATTGTTTCTTAAGAGTCTGTTCTAAGAGCCATAAACGGATTTCTAAGATCACGAACAAAATAAAGCCTGCAATTACGAGCACTGTTACCGCGCCTAACAAAACCATTGCTGTATTTTTCGCTGCATCTTTCATTTTATCTGTAAGATCCCTATCACTTTTTCCAGAACCTGCAGTCTGCTTTCCTTTGTACCCATTGTTCTTTAATGCTGCATTCTTCTTAATCTGTTCTGGTGTGTTTACCATCTTCTGAAGTGTTGCCACATTATAGTAATATCCCGGAGTTACGTCCACTGCCTTCCATCCAACTCCGTCAAAATAAACTTCCACTGCTGCTGATGCATATAACATCTGATTTCCTGTACGGGAAGTTGTCAAAAACCATTGCAATGGATCTTGTCCCTCTGGCATTTTCCTCCAGACTCCATCTTTATATACGGAACCTACGTATGCTTTTAAATATAATGATTTTTTCTGTTCTGATATTACACGCATCATTTCATCTGAATTCTTCTGGAATCTGATCTTTTCTATATCTTAATTCATGAATGCCATGCACCATATCCTTTCTTGCCTGCTCTACAGCTTCTAATTTACCATCCGTAAGCCAAAAAACACCTGCCATACAAACGATCAGAAAGATTACAAAACCATATAAGCCTTTTCGTCTGATCGGCATTCCATACATAAACAGGCACGCTCCAAACAATCCAGACATCATAAATTTCGACAATTTTCTACATATTTTTTGTAACATAAAGGGCTTTCATTATCTCTGGCTTATAATTCTGCAGTGATTCCTGCAAGATTCTGCATTGGATGTTTTAGGAAATAATTATAAACTGCAATGACTCTTCCTGTAAAAATAACTGCCAGTACAGTTCCAATTCCAAGTCCTATGATATGTCTTGTAAATACAAGTCCAATGATTCCTGACGTACAAAAACAAGTACCATCAAAAACATTTTTGCCAATCCCCATGCCTTTGCCAAGTTTATCTCCGATCGTCGCTGCAAGTGCATCTGCAGGGTTTGGTACAAGTTTCATATTAACCATCGTTGCTGCACCTATTCCCGTAACAACGATTGCAAAAAATAATACCAGAAGTTTCTGTCCCAATGTATCTGGTACAATATTTAAATACTGGTCAAAAATATTGATAAATACACTTGTCACAAGACTCATTGGAATCTGTAATAATTCATATAATTTAAATTCTTTTCCTTTCAAGATTGACTCTATCAGCACACAAAAGCAGTAAAACACAAAGGTTATTGCTCCTAGGTTTAAATGCCAGATATGACAGATATTATATGGAATAGATATAATCGGTGATACTCCTAACAATGTTTTTGTATTTAATACAATTCCAAGTGCAAGCACGATCAAACCGATAAAATATATGATTCCTCTTGTGCATTTTGTTTTCAAAGTTCTCTTCCTCTTTTCTTTTTTATTTGTAGAGTTTATACCGGTATTTCTTCTACATCTTTATATTAACTGCTTTTCCAAGCACTTTTGTGCTTATTAAATTTTCTCTATACAATTTTTTGAAATTGCTCCCGTAACTTGACCGTTTACTCCAATTACTACCCTATCACCTTTAATTTGAATTACTTCATATTTATTATTAAATACAAAACTTGCTATTGATTGACCTTCATACCATTTTGAACCTACTTTCACACGTACACTATCTCCACATTGTAAATTATTTATTGTTTCTTTTTGTTTATAAAATGTTTTTATTAAACCATGATCATAACTACAATCCAAAAATTTTGAATTTATTCCTTTTATACTTTTCAATACACCTTTTTTTGCATTAGAAGTAAATTGATGTAATAAGACATTTCCAAATGGATTGTATTGAATCTTATTATCCCAGTTATTATATCCATTATTTGATCCATAATTAGCAATCCATAATGTCCATGCAGAAAAGCCTTGATTTACTAATTTAGTTTTAAACCAATCTTGATTAGCATAAATACCAACAGCATATCCTGCTTTTTCAATCTCATCACAAAATGACTTTGCAATTTTATAATACATTTCATTACTCAAACTTCCTTGATAATCAGAATATCCTAAATCATAATAAATAACACTCACGTTATAATTACTACATGCTTTCAATGCTAAATTTGCTTCTTTTTTTGCTTCACTTTCATTTCTCGTATAGCAAAAATGATAAGCAAACAATGGAATTCCTAATTTATTAGCCTGTGATGCATTATTACTCCATTGTTTATCAATATTTTTATCACTCCAACCATAAGAACATCTAGCTATTACACCAGAAATACTTTCTTTAGCTTTACTTAAATCAACCTGTCCATTATGGTATGAAATATCAATAATCAAATTATTCATTTTCATTAAAATTATCAATCTTTTTTGAAGCAACTTCTAATCCTTTAACTAAAACTTGCGGAACATCGCATCCAGCTTCAACAAGATTTTCTAATATACTCCTATATTCATTTATAATTAATGAAGCTAAAACATACCATCCAAGAAATGCCAATATTGATAAATCAATATTAATTACAGCTCCTAATTCTTTAAAACATACTGGAATAACAAAAGACAACAATACTAAAATCCATTGTACTAATTTTTTCATAATTCCTTTTAATCCTGCCATTGAATTTTCCTTATTATTAATTCTTGATTTTATCCATCCTGTTAATGTATCAATAATATTTAGTAATAAAAGTACCATAAATAAAATCCAATGCTCACCTAAAAAAAGAGTCAAAATGGTTAATATAATAGAATA
>OLPI01000844.1_pt1 | contig 28420 bp, 24 predicted proteins | sample 1672361 | NCBI WGS metagenome assembly OLPI01 (sample SAMEA3136675, study PRJEB25190) | human gut metagenome
ATGCGTCTGTCCTTTGCCCTGCCTAAAATCTGCACGAGGAAAGAGGTTTCCGCGCTCTATTGTCTGCGTTCCGGCAAGAACCCTCTCCCCTTGTCTTGCCGGATCGCTCTGTGCAGCTAAGTAAATTGACCGGAGGCTTTTAGCCCTCCTCGATCATTCTGAAATACAGGCCGTTGTTGCTGTCGTCGCCCTCCAGCATCACCATGATGGTGGTGCCGTTCAGGTCGGCGAACAGGCAGGTGAGGTCGGTGCTGGTGCCGTCGCCGTTGGGCATGGTGATGACCGCCATCATGTTCTCCTCGTCCGCGCCGCAGCTGCCGGTCAGCACCGTGTCGCCGTTCAGGTAATCCACCGCGTCCACGTCGTTAAAGTCGATCTCCAGCACGCCGTTGCAGCCCTTCAGGGTGTTGGTGGCCTGCGTCGCTCATCTCGGTGCCGTTGACAAAGCCGCCGCAGAACTCCCAGCGGGAGCCCACGATGTACTCAGGCACTTCCACAAAGGTCATGGTCTCCAGCGGAGTGCCGGCGCCTGCTCCGGTATTGGCGTCATCCTCCACGGCCGGGCTCTGATCGTCCACGTTCGCGTCGTCACCGGCGGTATCGCCGCCGCAGGCTACCAGCGCCAGCGCCATCATCAGTGCCAGCAGGCAGGCCAGAAGCTTCTTCATGCTCATTTCATAATCCTCCAAATTTCTATACATTGCTGCCTATATAAACCGCAGGGTGCGGCTCATATCCTCATTTTCACAGGGTGCTGGTGTAGATCTCGCCGCCCTCGCAGGTAAACATCACGCCATCGGAATAGGCGTAGTTGCCCATGGCGTCCTGCATCTCGAACATCATCACATAGTCGCCGTCCGGCAGCTCGCACTCGCCGAAAGCGGTGTTTTCCGTAACGGTGATGGTCTCGACGGCGTAGGCCTCCAGATTGTCCTCGTCGCTGGACAGGTTATCCATGTACCAGAGGATGGTCAGCTCATCGCCGGTCTCCAGCTGCCGCAGCTCCTTGTCGGCCATACCGGTATCGTCGATGCCCTGCCGCGCGCCCAGAATGATCCACTCCTCCTCATTGAAGTCGTAGGCCACCTGAAGATTGCATTCTTCGTCATTCAGCAGCACCGGCACGGAATAGAGGTTATAGTCCTCACCGGCGTAGCTGAGCTCCATGTACACCAGACAGCCGTCAATGCTGCCCCACACGCCCCGGAAATTGTCGGAGAACACGCCGTTTTCCCAATCGGCGTTCATGTCGTTGTCGGTGCCCAGCAGCAGCATGGTGTCCTGCTCCGCATCCACGTAAAGCAACGTGAAGCCGATGTTGGTCAGAATGCTGTCCGCCTTGGGGCCAAGCGTCATGGTGGCCACACCGTCGTCATCCACCGTCAGGCCGATGCCGTCCCAGCCCATGGCGGTCAGATCCTCCACCTCCGGAAGCTCCTCAACATTCATGTCCGCCACGTAGTCCATGCCCTCCTGGCTCAGACCGCCGGTCAGCTCATAGGAATAGAAGTACTTGAACGCCGTGCCTGCACCCTGGTCGATATAGCCGTTCAGATCGTCCACATCGCCGTTATAGGAATAGTAGCAGGACAGGCCCGTGGCCTCGGTACGGTACACGCCGTTGACGCGGTACAGCACGCACTGATCCAGCGCGTCCAGCACAGCCTGAGCGCTGGGCAGCAGGTCGGTGCTGCACCGGGCCATATGGCCCAGATCCACCATGTTGGTATAGCCCTGCTCACGGGTGTTGCCGCCGTAGTTCTCCGCCTGTGCCGCCACGCGACCCATCTGGGAGAAGAAGCCAGGATCGGCGCAGGCGGCGGCCAGCGCCTCCCTGCCGAAGCTCTCATAGGCGTCCAGCAGGTCGCCCATCTTGGACAGGTCGGTCACGGACAGGGTGGTATTGTCCTCGGTGCCCACCAGCTCGCAGCCCTCGTAATAGGCGTCGCAGATGACGCGGCCCAGCGTCGCACCGTCCATGGCGGGCTGCTTGGCCAGCGTGCCTACCCACTGGGAGTAATACCAGCCGTTGGCGGGCTCCGTCTCCTCCGACGCCACCAGATACTTGGCCAGGTCGCAGAAGGTATACGCCGTATCCACCGTAGCCATCAGGCAGGTATCAAAGCCCACCAGCTCCAGCGGCTGCTGGCCCGGCTCATTGCTGGGCTCCCACACCTGAACAAAGGCGCTGTACATCTCGCTGAGAGTCAGGGAATCCAGACCGTACAGCTCGTCAAAGGACGCGCCGGACACCGATCCGCCGCCGTGGTTCCAGAAGATCACCGCCGTCTTGTCGGCGGGATAGTTCTCCTTGGCAAACAGCAGGAAATCCGCCAGCGTCTCGCTGTCGCCCATGCTGGCCGAGGGCTGTTCGTCCACCAGCTGCAAGCCCTCGCTGTTATAGACAAAGCGCTGCAGCTTATCGGCTTCCACCACATCATTCTGCCACTGGGCAGCACCGCCGGTCTGGATCACCACCGTCACGTTTTCCGGCAGCTCCACCTCCAGCAGCTCCGACAGGTCGCCGGTGGCAAAGCCGCCCTCCGACTCCAGATCGCTGCCGCACAGATACCAGTATACCGCCCAGCTGCTGCCGTCGTCCCAAACTGTATCGTCCTCCATGTCCATGCAGCCGGTACACAGCGTCAGCAGCATCAGCACCGCCAGCAGCAGCGCGCCAATCTTTTTCTTCATATACGCTCCTTACACACTCTTGAATGTCGCTTTTTGTCCGTTAAATGCCCATTAACTGCCGCTTTTTGGCAGTAAACTCCTCCTCGGTGATGATACCGGCGTCCAGCAGGCCCTTATAGCGCTGGATCTCCGTCACCACGTCCACCGGCGCAGCGGCAGGCTTTGCCGCCGCATTCTTTTCTGTGGCGGCGCCGTCCCAGCGCTCCTTTGCCGCCGGGTCTATCAGGCGCATCAGGTGCTTCGCCAGCTCCAGCAGCTCGCCGGACTTGGCCCGGTATTCCTTCAGATAGTCCTCCACATCCGGCTGGTGGCGGTCATAGCCCGGCGCGTCCACCTCGCCCTGAAACTTTTTCCAGTAGGGGTGGTTCAGCCTGACCTCTACGGTAAACTGCTTCACGGGAGCCGCCGCTTCAAAAGTGGGCTCCGGCGGAAGCCGCCGCTCCGCGTCACGATCCTTATCATGGCCGTGATCCGAATGGAGCGTTTCGTGCAGCTCGGCCATGTACTGCATCCGCTGGCGCTCCTGCTTCTCCTGATAGAAGCGGGAGATCGCCGCCTTTTGGCTTCTGGCGGCGTCCGGCACCTTGCTGTTGTGGCACAGCAGCGCGCCGCTGCCGCTTTCATACAGCACAAAGCCGTCCTCGCAGATGCGGAAGGAGCGGATGTCGCTCCCCTTCAGCACCAGCGCGTCGTCATTCTGCTTCAGCCGCAGCAAACGGTGGGTATCGTCCACCACCAGATCGCCGGAAAACAGGCCGAAAGCATACAGGTACGTCCGCTGGAACTGCCTGCGCAGGGGCTCATTCTCATCATAGTACGCCATGTACTGCTGGAATTCCTCCAGCGTCATTTTATCCACCGTGCCCACAGGCAGATCCACCTTTTTGTCGCACGCCTTGCAGATGGGCATGTTCTCCACCTTGGTGGCCAGCAGCCGGGGCGTGGGATTCCCGCAAATGGGGCAGAGCTTCTTGTTATTGCTGAACAGGCCCATACAGGCATCCTCCCTCTCTTTTCGTTTCTCAGGCCCTTACGGCCGGTCGTCCGGCAGCAGGGTACGGGGCCGGAACCCCATCAGCCCCGCAATAAGCCGCGCAGGCATCCGCCGCAGCGCGGCGTTGAAGCGCTCCGCGGCGTCATTATACTGTTGGTGGCTGCTTCGCAGCATCTGACGGCCACAGTCTATGGCGGCCATGGCGCGGATATACGCCGCGTCGCTTCTCAGCGCCGGATATTGCACCGCCACCGTCTCCACATACCGCAGCGCGTCCAGCGCCAGAGCCTCCTGCGCCGTTACGTCCGCCGCCTGTGAGGCGGAGACGATCACGCCCTGACCGCTCCGCACGGTCTCTGCCTGCGGCGCCTGCCGGGCGGTATAATCCCATGTCAGATCCAGCAGCGCCGCCACGGCGTCAAGGCAGGCCGCCAGACGCACACCTACCTGCTGCATGGTCTTTCCCGCGCCGCTGTCCATAGCCCGCAGCTTCCGCTCCTCCACAATGGCCCACACTACAAGCGCGGCAGCGGGCAGCAGGATCAGGACAAACGTCCTCATACATGCTCCCCTCCCGCAAAAAAAGCGGCGGATACAGATAGCGCTCCGTATCCGCCGACAGCTCGTGCTCATTACGTTGCGCGCCGCACCGCCGTTTCCATAATGTAAGGCTGCGGCTCATGGGTACAGTGTACTCCAAACCGCCGCCGCTGTTGTGCCAAGTGCATGAATCGACCGAAAAAACGACACAATCGCCGCCCCGCCTACAGCGACACCCGCAGCACGAAGCGGCCATCCTTCTCCGAGAAGAAATACATGCCGTTATACCGCTCAGCAATAGAGCAGATGCTCCGCACACCGATACCGTGCCCCGGCTCGCGGGTCACCGGCAGGCCCTTTTCAAAGGTCACGTCCGGCGGGCAGGTGTTGGTCACCTGCAAGAAGAATTTGCCGCTCTTTTCGTAGACCACCAGCTCGATATCGCAGGGTTCACCCGTCTGACGCAGCCGCTGGCAGGCATGCAGGGCGTTTTCCAGCGCGTTGGACAGCAGCACGCACAGATCCGTCTCCGCCACCGGGATAAAATGGGGCACCTCCGCCCGCACCCGCAGGGGCACGCCGCTCTCCTCCGCCCGTCCGGCAAAGGCCGACAGGATCAGGTTCACCGTCTCGTTTTCGCAGAAAACGCGCACCTTCTGGCTCTCGATCTCCGCGCAGACCTCCCGGATATAGGCCTGTGCCTGCTCCGTGCGGCCGTTTTCGATGCACCCGGCCAGATACTGCATGTGGTGGCGCAGGTCGTGGCGATAGGTGCTGGCCCGCCGCTCCGACTCCCGCAGGGAGGCGATCTCGCGGGTGGCCTGCGTCACCTGCAAATGCAGGTTCTCCTGCGTCTGCTCCAGCCGCAGGCGCGTCTCGTTCTCCGCGGAGCTGCGCAGCACAAAGGCCAGATACGCCACGCAGCACACAAAGGGCATGAACTCCACCGCCGCCGGCGTACCCTGTGCCAGCAGATCCGTATAGATACGGGTCAGGTAGTCAAACAGATACCCCACTGCCGGGATCAGGCCAAAGCGCACCTGCATGGCGGGCTTATAGCCCGCGATTGTCCGCACGGCAGGCGCCACAAAGTACAGCAGCCCCAGCAGCAGCGGCAGCGTCAGCGCCAGCTCCGCCGCGGTCTGCACCTCCGCCCCGCCGGACATCAGCGCCGTCAGCAGCAGCGCCAGCCAGCGCCGCAGCTGGCAGCACAGATAGGCCGTCAGCACCGAAATGGTCGGCCACAGCAGCTTCCGCTCGAGGATGGCCAGCACCAGCACCAGCGGCATATGGGTCACCAGCGGGTACAGCAGCTTCAGCAGCTGGAGATCGGTGGTCATGCCATAGACCGCCGCCTGCGCCAGCAGGATCGCCGCCATGGACAGTCCATAGGCCCACTTCTTCCCCCTCGTCCACGTGATGCCGCAGAAGGCGGCGGACAGGATCATGCCGTACACGCCCACCGCCGCGTCGTTCAGCAGCGTCACGCCGTTCCACAGCGCGTCGCTGCTCCACACGGTGCCGCCCATCATAGCAGCACCTGCCTCCGGCTGAAGGCGTACTCCAGATACCGCTCCTTCAGCTCCGAGAACCGCCCGTGGGGAATGGGGATCTCCGTCTGATCCGTCAGCTGCAAGCCCCGGTAGGAGATGCTCTGGATGTGGTCCATGTTCACCAGATAGGAGCGGTGGGGCCGCACGAAGTTTTCATAGGCCGTCAGCTCCGCCGCCAGCTTGTCCAGACCGCCGGCGCTCTCCAGCACCTGGCCGTTGTCCAGATGCAGCAGCAGCGTCCGACCCACCACCTCGCAGTACGTCAGCTTTTCCAGCCGGACGCGGACGATGCCGCTTTTGCAGCGCAGCATCACGCTGTTCTCCGCACTGCGGCGGCACTCGTCCAGCACCGAATCCAACACCTGAAAAAAGGTCTCCTCCCGGATGGGCTTGAGCTGATAGTAATAGGCATCCACCGTATAGGACTGCACCGCGTATTTCGCCGAGGAGGTGAGGAAAATAATCTTCACATTCCGGTCGTATTCCCGGATCTCACGGGCGGCGCTGATGCCGTTTTCCCCCGGCATGATCACGTCCAGCAGCAGCACGTCAGGACGAAGCCCCTGCTCCATGGCCGCCAGCAGCTCCAACGAGCTTTCAAAGGCATGGCATTCCATCGGCTGATCCCGCGTTTCCCGGTATTTGTTCAGCAGCGCGGCGATCTGCCGCACCACCGCAATATCATCATCACAAAAGGCAATTTTTACCATTCGGCCTCTCCTTGCTTTTTGCCAGTTCTTCACAGGCGGCGGACGCGTGTCCGCCGTTTACTTTCATTATACGGGGTGGGGCATCTTTCGTCAAGGAATGGTTTTTCCGAAAAAGTCCCCCGCTTTTTCTATGCACCGGCGAAAAAATGTGCTATACTATTGCCACACCAGTTCAAAGGAGGCCGCGCCATGCATCTTTTTGACCATCTGCACACCGTCAACACCCATCGCCGTCTGGTGCGGCACTATTGCTGGAAGCTTGGTCTGGTCTGGCAGGGCCTGACCCACGACCTGAGCAAGTACAGCCCCACCGAGTTCTGGCGCAGCGTGAAGTACTATCAGGGCTACCGCAGTCCCAACGACGCCGAGCGCATCGCCAACGGCGTCAGCCTGTCGTGGCTGCACCACAAGGGCCGCAACCTCCACCACTTTGAGTACTGGATCGACTACTGTCTGCGAGAGGACGGCAGCGTGTACATCGGCGGGTGCAAGATGCCCAAAAAATACGTGGCAGAGATGTTCTGCGACCGCATCGCCGCCTGCCGGGTGTATCAGAAGGAGAAATACACCGACGCCTCGCCGTGGGAGTACTACCAGCGCAGCAAGAACCTGAAGCACACCGACGCCGGGCGCTACATGCATGCCGACACGGCGGCGCTGCTGGAGCGGTGGCTGCTGATGCTGAAGGAGCAGGGCGAGGACACCGCCTTCGCCCAAATCAGGAAAGAACTGCAAGACCCCAACTATTAAAAAATAAACGCCGCGTTTGCGGCGTTTATTTTTTAGCATTACTTCTTATACGGCACGTGCCAGATGGTGTCGGCATAGTCCGCGATGGAACGGTCGGCGGCGAAGATGCCGCTGCGGGCAATATTGATCAGGCTCATGCGGTTCCAGTTCTCCTGATCGGCATAAGTGCGGATCATGCGCTGCTCCGCCTCGGCATAGGAGGGCAGGTCGGCCAGCAGCATATACTGATCCGGCGGGCAGTCCGCGCCGAACACCAGCCGCTGCCACAGATCCTCGTAGCTGACGCCGTCGGAGAAGCCGATTTTCAGCTGATCCACCACACGGCGCAGCATGGGGTCACGGTCATACAGCAGGTGGGGATCATAGCTGTGCTGGAGGTGGGCCACCTCGTCAGAGCGCAGGCCGAACAGGAACATATTGTCGTCCCCCAGCACCTGATGCATCTCTACATTAGCGCCGTCCAGCGTACCGACGGTCAGGGCGCCATTCATCATGAACTTCATGTTGCCGGTGCCGCTGGCCTCCTTGCCGGCGGTGGAGATCTGCTGGCTCACCTCACTGGCGGGCATCAGCATCTCCGCCATGGAGACGCGGTAGTTCTCCAGAAACACCACCTGCAGCTTATCCTTGCAGACAGGATCGTTGTTGATCTCATTGGCAAGGGAGTTGATGAGATGGATGATCCGCTTGGCCACGGCATAGCCGGGTGCAGCCTTGGCGCCGAACAGGAAGGTGTGGGGCGTGAAAGCCATGTTGGGATCGTCCCGCAGCTGCTGGTAGAGGTAGATGATATGCAGGGCGTTCATCAGCTGGCGCTTGTACTCATGCAGGCGCTTCACCTGCACGTCGAAGATGCCGTCAGTGTTCAGCACCACGCCCTGCTGGCGATAGGCCCACTTGGCGAAGGCATCCTTGTTGGCCTTTTTGATCTGGCCCAGCCGCAGCAGCACCTCTTTATCGTCAGCCCAGCGCTCCAGCCCTTTCATCTCGCCGGCGTGGGTGAGGTAGCCCTCCCCCACTGTGTCCTTCAGCAGACTGTCAAGGCCGGGGTTGATCTGGCTGAGCCAGCGGCGGTGATCCACGCCGTTGGTGACGTTCTTGAACTTGTCCGGCTCCATGACGCACTGGTCGCGGAACACGTCCTTCCGGAGAATATCCGAGTGCAGGGCGCTGACGCCGTTGACCGCCATGCCGCCTGCGATGCACAGGTTGGCCATCCGCACCGCGCCGTCCCAGATGACGGCCATACGGGCCACCTTGTCCATATCGCCGTGATAGAACTCTGTGATCTTCTCCTGATAGCGGCGAGCGATCTCGGTAAGGATCTGCCACACGCGGGGCAACAGCGACTCAAACAGCTGCTGCGGCCAGACCTCCAGCGCCTCGGCCAGCACCGTATGGTTGGTGTAGGCCACGGAGTGGGTGGTGATATCCCACGCCTCGTCCCAGCCAAGGCCCGCGTCGTCGATGAGAATACGCATCAGCTCCGGGATCACCAGCGCGGGATGGGTATCGTTGATCTGGATGACGTTCTTCTCGTGGAAGTTTTTCAGGGTGCCGTACTGCTGGATGTGCTGGCGGGTGATGGACTGCACCGTGGCGGACACGAAGAAATACTGCTGCTTCAGCCGCAGGGACTTACCCTCGTAGTGGTTATCCTCGGGATACAGCACCTTGGAGATCACGTCGGCCATGGCCCGCTCCTCGCCGGAGCGGAGGTATTGGCCCTGCGAGAACAGCTTCATGTCGATGGGTTTGGGGGACTTGGCATCCCACAGCCGCAGGGTATTCACATGGTCGGTGTCGTAACCGGCGATCTCCATGTCACAGGGCACCGCCAGCACACGGGTGTAGTCCTCGTGCACCACCATCAGGTGGCCGTTGTCCCAGCGGGTGCGGACGGTGCCTCCGAAGTGGACCTCCTCCGTCTCCTGGGGTTTGGGCAGCAGCCACGCATCGCCCAGCGGCTTCCAGTCGTCGGGCAACTCCACCTGTTGCCCCTCCACGATCTTCTGCTTGAACAAGCCCAGCTCGTAGCAGATGGAGTAGCCGGTGGCAGGGATCTCCAGCGTGGTCATGCTGTCCAGATAGCAGGCGGCCAGACGGCCCAGACCGCCGTTGCCAAGACCTGCGTCCGGCTCCATGTCGAAAATATCGGCAGCCTTGAATCCCAGCTCCTCGATGGCCTCCTGCAATTGGGGCAGCACGTTCAGGTTATAGGCGTTCTTCATCAGGCTGCGGCCCATCAGGAACTCCAGCGACAGGTAGTGAACCCGGCGGGCGCCCTCGCGGGCGGCCTTTTCCCGGCTCTCCACCCCGTGCTCGGCCATAATGTCGCGCAGCACCATGGCGCAGGCCTTCAGCATTTCGCCGTCGCTGGCCTGCTGCTCGGTGCAGCCGTAGTTCAGCCGCAGCTTGCGGATGATAGCCTCCTTCATATCATGCTTGGTATAGGTCATATGCGATTGTCTCCTTACAGCTTGGAATAGATATCGTGATAGAGACGGGCGCTGCGCGTCCAACTGAAGTCGGCGGTCATGCCCCGCCGCTGGACGGCGGCAAAGCCCGCCCTGTCGCCCTTGTAAAGTCCGGTGGCCTGCCCGATGACGGACAGCATGGCCCCGGCGTCATAGTCCTCGAAAAGATAGCCCGTGCCGTCCGGCTGGCCCACCTGACAGGAATGCACGCTGTCGGCCAGTCCGCCGGTACGGCGGACGATGGGCACCGCGCCGTAGCGCATGGCGATCATCTGGGAAAGGCCGCAGGGCTCGCTCCTGGAGGGCATCAGGAAGAGGTCGGCACCGGCGTAAATGCGGCGGCTCAGCCCCTCGGAATAGGTGATGAGCGCGGCGGTGCGGCCTACATAACGGCCCGCCTGCGCCCGGAAAAAGTCCTCGTAGTAGCCCTCGCCCTGACCCAGCACCACCAGCTGGCACCCGGTGGCCATAATGCCGTCAAAGCCGTCCCGGATTAGCTCCATGCCCTTGTGGCCCACCAGACGGCTGACCACCGCCAGCAGCGGCGTGTCCGGCTCCTCCCGCAGTCCCAGCGACACCTGAAGGTCAGCCTTGCAGGCAGCCTTTCCGGTCATGTCGTCGGGGCCGTAGTGCACAGGGATAGCCATATCATGGGCCGGGTCGTAGGAGGTCATGTCAATGCCGTTCAGCACGCCGTGCAGCTTATAGCCGATGGCGTCCACGATGGAAGCCATGCCGTGGGCATAGTAATCGTCGTGAAGCTGGGCGGCATAGGTGGGGCTGACGGTGGTGACCGCGTCGGACACCAGCATGGCGGCCTTCATCAGATTCACGTCGCCGTCCATTTGCAGCGTGCCATCGTTCCACCAGCCCTCGTGCAGACCGAAAAGGTCGGCCACGGTGTCGGGGCCATAGCGGCCCTGATACTCGATATTATGGATGGTGAACACGGTTTTGATACCCCGCACCGCGTCCCAGCGGGTGGCAACGTCCTTGAGATAGATGGGCACCAGCGCCGTCTGCCAGTCGTTGCAGTGAATCACATCCGGCATCCAGTCCAGACTGGGCAGCAGATCCACCACCGCCTTGCTGAAAAAGGCGAAGCGTTCGCCGTCGTCATACTCGCCGTACAACCGGCCCCGGCGGAAATAGTGCTCGTTATCCACGAAATACCACGTCACGCTCCGATACTCCATGACGAACAGCCCGCAGTACTGGTGCCGCCATGCCACGTCCACATAGATATAGCTGCGGTAGACCATCCGCTGCCGCCACTCGTAGGGGATCTTATCATACAGTGGCAGGATCACCGCCACCTGATCGCCGTTCTCGGCCAGAGATACCGGCAGACTGCCGGCCACGTCCGCAAGACCGCCCGTCTTGCAGAAGGGAAACGCCTCACTGGCGGCAAACAGTATTTTCATAAGTCGTCCTCCTCATTATAGCTGGCGAAAAATCTTGCGATTTTTCTGCCAATATGGCTTGCGGCCGACTGCGCGCGTCCTTCGGACACACTGGCGGCCGAGAAGTATTTTTCCGACGTATACGCCGCCGGAAAAATAATTGGATTGTTTCGCCGCCTGCGGGCGGCGAACTCTGCGAGGCTTACTTCGCCGTCAGATTTCATGCCAGTTATGCCAGTTATAATTTCGTGTTCTTCTCCACCACCAGCGGGTACTGAGCGTGGCCCGCCATGGCCACGTCAGAGCCGAACTCCACATTCTTGTCGGCAATGACGCAGCGGATGGATGCGCCGGAGCGCACCACCGTGTTCTTAAAGAGAATGCTGTTCTCCACGTGGGCGCCCTTTTCCACCCGGACGCCCCGGAATAGGATGCAGTTGCGGATGCTGCCCTGAATATCGCAGCCGTCGGAGATCAGGGAATTGACACACTCGCCGCTGGGGTCGATGTAGGTGGAGGCAGCGTCGTTTTCCTTGGCGTACACCGGGCGCTGGGGACAGAACAGCTCCGCCCGGATCTCCGGCCGCAGCAGCTCCATGCTGCGCTGATAGTACCCCTGCACGGAGTTGATGCGGGCGGCAAAGCCGTCCCACACATAGCCGTTGAACCGCAGCTCCTTCCCCTTGTCCTGCAAAACGTTATGGCGGAAGCTGTAGCGGTCATGGGCCATACAGTCCTCCACCAGTTCCAGCAGCAGGTCGCGGCCCAGCAGGAAGATATTCAGGCTCTGATAGCCCTCTGGTGTGCGGATATCATAGGCGGTGTCCACGATGCGGCCGGTATCGTCCAGCTTGAAATAGGTGTCGCCGCTCTCGCCGGGATGGCTGGTGCAGACGCAGGTCATGTCCGCGCCGGAGGCAATATGGGCCTCCAGCACACGGGTCAGGGGCAGATTGGTCACCAGATCGCTGTCGGACAGCACCACATAGTCCTGCCGGATGTGGCGCAGATACTCAATGACGCAGCCCAGTGCCTCCATCTTGCCCCGGAACGGCCCCGCCACGCCCCGGCTCTCGCTGTAGGCGAAGGCGGGCAGCAGCTTCAGGCCGCCGGTCTTGCGGCTCAGATCCCAGCTTTTGCCGGTACCCAGATGATCCAGCATGCTCTGGCACTTGCCGTGCATGATAACGCCCACGTCGGTGATCCCGGCATTGACCATGTTGGACAGGATAAAGTCCACCACCCGGTAATCGCCGCCAAAGGGCAGCGAGCCGTGGATACGGTTGGCGGTCAGCTGACCCAGACCCGGCTTCTCTCCATAGGAGAAGATGATCCCGTGCATTCCCTTCATTGCGCGGCCTCCTTTCCATGAGTACTGTCAAGCATGGTTTTGGGCGGGACTTCCTCCCGCTCCGCCACATGGGTGTGAGGCCCCAGTACGGCAATGCCCCACGCGGCGGGATCGCCGGTTTCCTCCGGCGGCGCACCTACGCGGGCCTTACCGCCCACGCGGCAGCCCTCGCCCACGATGGCATAGGACACCCGCGCTCCATCCTCGATGACCGCGCCGGGCATCACCACGGAGTAGGATACCTCCGCGCCGCGTCCCACATGGCAACCGGTGGACAGGACGCTGTTCTTCACCTCGCCCAGAATCTCACAGCCACGGGCCACGGCGCTGTTGCCTACGTCGGCATGCTCGCCCACATAGGCGGGCGGACAGATGGCGGTACGGCCATGAATGGGCCACCGCTCGTCCAGCAGGTTCAGGCCGGAGCCGGGCGTCAGCATGTCCATGTTAGCGTCCCACAGGCTGTCCAGCGTGCCCACATCCTTCCAGTAGCCCTCGAACCGGTAGGCCACCATCTTCTCCCCGGCGTTCAGCATGGCGGGGATGATATCCTTGCCGAAGTCGTTGCTGGAGCCCTCCCTGGCCTCATCGGCGATGAGATAGGCACGCAGCTTGGCCCATGTGAAGATATAGATACCCATTGAGGCCAGATTGCTTTTCGGCTCCTTGGGCTTTTCGGCAAACTCGGTAATGTTGTCGTCGCCGTCCACGTTCATGATGCCGAAGCGGCTGGCCTCCGACCAGGGCACCTCCATCACGGAGATGGTGCAGGCGGCGCCCGCCGCCTTATGGCGGCGCAGCATGTCGGAGTAGTCCATCTTATAGATATGGTCGCCGGACAGCACCGCCACGTAATCGGGATCGTACAGGTCGATAAAGCCGATGTTCTGATAGATGGCGTTGGCCGTGCCCTTGTACCACACGGCGCCGGTGGCGCTCTGGTACGGCGGCAGGATGTGAACGCCGCCGTTGGTGCGATCCAGCTCCCAGGGCTGGCCGTTGCCGATGTAGTTGTTCAGCTCCAGCGGCCGGTACTGGGTCAGCACGCCCACTGTGTCGATGCCGGAGTTGGCACAGTTGGACAGGGGAAAATCAATGATGCGGAACTTGCCGCCAAAGGGGACGGCGGGCTTTGCCATGTCGCCGGTCAGCACATGCAGGCGGCTTCCCTGTCCGCCGGCCAGCAGCATGGCGATACACTCTTTTTTCATGTGGCTGCACCTCCTGATTTCCGGGAACGGCGCTTATTCGCGGCCGTCCAATGGTTTGATAAGCTTCCCTTTCCCCTGCAGGATCACCGCGCCCAGCGGCGGCACACGCACCGCGATGGACTGGGCCTGCTGATGGGAGGGGATACATTCCGTTTTGATAGGCTGGGGGTTGGTGACGCCGCTGCCGCCCCAACGCTCCTCGTCGGTGTTGAACAGCTCCTCATACCGGGCCTTGGGCGGCACGCCGAAGCGATAGCCCTCCACCGCCACGGGAGAGAAGTTGATAACGGCCACCAGCGACTTGCCGCTGCGATCCGTCCGCCGGAACACCAGCACGTTGTTATAGTTATCATCGGCCACCAGCCATTGGAAGCCGTCCCAGTCCCGGTCGTTCTCCCACAGGGCCTTGTGGGATTTATAGAACCGGTTCAGCGCCCGGATGCACGCATGGGTCTGGCGGCAGTCGTCCTCCTCGTCCAGCAGATACCAGTCCAGCGCCTTGCGGAAGTCCCACTCGTGCCACTGGGCCAGCTCCGTGCCCATAAAGGTCAGCACCTTGCCGGGATGGCACAGCATATAGGCGTAGAAACCGCGGACACCGGCCAGCTGCTGCCACTTGTCGCCGGGCATCTTGCCCCGCAGCGAGCCCTTCATATGTACCACCTCGTCGTGGGACACCGGCAGCACGAAATTCTCGGAAAACGCGTACACCATAGAGAAGGTCACGTCCCGGTGGTGGTGCTGGCGGAAGAAGGGATCCATCTTCAGATAGTGGCACACGTCGTTCATCCAGCCCATATTCCACTTCAGGTTGAAGCCCAGACCACCCTCCTCCGGCGGATAGGTCACCATAGGCCACGCGGTGGACTCCTCCGCCACCATCAGCGCCGCGCCGTCGATGGCAAAGGCGGTGCGGTTCAGCTGCCGCAGGAACTCGATGGCCTCCAGATTCTCCTTGCCGCCGTGCTGATTGGGCCGCCACTGCTGGCGGTCATAGTCCAGATACAGCATGGACGCCACCGCGTCCACCCGCAGTCCGTCGATGTGGTACTCCCGCAGCCAGTAGGCGGCGGAGGACAGCAGGAAGCTGCACACCTCCGGCTTGCCGAAATCAAACACGCGGGTACCCCAGCTCTCATGCTCCCATTTCAGGGGATCGCTGTACTCATACAGGCACGAGCCGTCAAACTGGATCAGGCCGTGGCTGTCCTTACAGAAGTGGGCGGGCACCCAGTCCAGGATCACGCCGATCCCCGCCCGGTGGAGCCTGTCCACCAGATACATGAAGTCGTGGGGCGTGCCGTAGCGGCTGGTGGGCGCGAAATACCCCACGCACTGATAGCCCCAGCTGTCGTCCAGCGGATACTCCGTCACCGGCAGCAACTCCACGTAGTTATAGCCCATATCCCGGACGTACAGCGCCATCTGGTCGGCCATATCCCGGTAGTTCAGCACCTGACCGTCCTCTGTCCGCCGCCAGGAGCCCAGATGCACCTCGTAGATGTTCACGTACCCCTCGGCGGGGTGGGTGCCCTCCCGGCGCTGCCGCCACTTTTCATCGTGCCACGTGTAGCCGCCGATGTCGTAGAGCTTGCTGTTGGTGGAGGGCCGTGTCTCCTGATGGAAGCCGTAGGGGTCGGATTTCCAGGCCTCCCGGCCGTCGCCCTGGGTCACCACGTATTGATAGCCGTCGAACTGCCGGGCGTTTTCCACCGTCAGCTCCCACGTGCCATCCTCCAGCCGGCGCATATCCCAGCGCTGCCATTCGTTAAAGTCTCCGCTCAGCGCCACGCAGCGGGCCTGAGGCGCCCATACACGAAACACCCATCCGCCGCCGCAGGGATGTGCGCCGTAGTATTCATAGGCGCTGTCCCACACGCCGCGCCGCAGCCGATCACCGCTCATTCCCGGCACCTCCTGACTTGTTATATCATGCCATCGCCGCGAAAAACGGCGATAGCTTGCCCAATTTTATCGTATGCTACATTTTACTCCATTTCCGTCCCCCCGTCAATGCAAACGGCCATTGTTTCAAAAGAAGGAAGCTGTACATGCTATACGTCAGGGTATCGGTAAACGGTTGTAGGGGCGGACAGAGTCGTCCGCCCCTACGGGTTTCTATCGGCAGCTGCCCTACGCGGAATGACGAACCCCCACCGCTCCTGACGGAGCAGTGGGGGATAAAAGTATAAGCGCTTCAAAGTGCCTCGCACTTCTGCCAGTCTTTTTATTCTCTCCTCAACGCCTCGATGGGGTTCAGCTTCGACGCCTTCACAGCAGGCATCAGGCCAAACACCACGCCGATGATCATGGAGAACGCCACGGCGACGGCGCAGGCGCCCACACTGATGGCGACCGGCGTTCCCATGATGGAGCTGAGCATATAGGCAAGGCCGATACCGCAGGCCACGCCCAGAATACCGCCCAGGCTGGTCAGCACCGCCGCTTCCGTCAGGAACTGCCAGAGAATGCGGCTCTGCTGCGCGCCGATGGCGATCTTCAGGCCGATCTCGCGGGTACGCTCGGTAACGGACACCAGCATGATGTTCATAACGCCGATGCCGCCCACCACCAGAGAGATGGCGGCGATCCAGATCAGCTGCTTGTTGGTGGTCTCCGATAGGCTTTGCAGGTCGGCGGCCTGCTGCAGCAGATCCTTGGCCTGATACTTGCACTTGTCGGTGGACACCACATTCTCATTGAGGTACTTGGCCACGTTGTTGCCCGCCTCGGTCATGTCGTTGGTGGAGGTGGCACGCACCGCCACAGACAGCGGCTCATCATAGCGATAGACGATGGGCCAGCAGGCATCCGGAATGATGATGACGCCGGAGGTGTTGCCGGAGTACATATAGTAGTCGTTGACCGAGTTGATGACCGGCTCGGAGGTGGTTTTCTGGCTCACCACGCCCACCACCACAAAGGGCTCGCCCTTGATCTCGATGGTGCCGCCGATGGGGTTCTGACCCTGAAACAGACTTTGGGCGGTGTTGGCGTCGATGAGTACCACCTTGCGGCTGGTGGTAAAGTCACTGTCGATGAAGCCCCGGCCATAGTTGACCATATAGCCCGCTACTGACAGGAAGTGGCTGTCGCCGCCGTAAATATTGCCGTTGAAGGAGCTGTTGCCCACGTACACGCCATCGGCCCAGCTGCGGGAGTAATACAGTGAGGACTCCTGCACCTTATCCAGCTTGTCGATCTCATCCCGCATCTCTGACGTGATCATGGAGATGCCCTGCGGTACCGACGCATAGGAAAAATCCATTTGATTGTTGTCCTGCATCAGCGTCACATTCACCACGTTGTTGCCCGCGCCGATCAGGTTCTGCTTGATCTGCTCGTTGGTGCCCTTGATGGTTGACACGATGGTGATGATGGCGGCAATGCCGATGATGATGCCCAGCATCGTCAGAAAGGAGCGCAGCTTGTGGCTCCACACGCCCTGAAAGGCGAGGTTGATATTTTCCAGCATCCGCGCACCTCCTTACATGCCGCTGTAGAACTTATCCCGCGTGGATTCGGTGGTGCCGGCGCCCTCGACCACGCTGCGGCCATAGGGGAAGGCCACGAAATCATCCACCGTCAGGCCGCCCCGGATCTGGGTATAGCTGCCCCACAGGTTGCGTCCCGTCTGCACCCAGCGCTTTTCCAGCTTGCCGTTGTCGTCCCGTACCATCACGTAGCTCTTGCCGTTTTCGGTGCGGATGAACATGCTCTCCAGATACAGGGTGTTGCCGTCAGCGCTGCCGGTGCTGTTCTGATAGGACATATCCACATAATCACCCTCCCGCAGGTCGGCCTCCTCCGAGACGAACACCTTGAAGGGATAATAGGACACGTTGCTGTTGCCGTCGCTCCAGGAGTTGGCGTTATCGGTGGGATAGTCGCTGATCTCCACGATCTCGCCCTCGGCGCTGGCGCCGGTCATCCAGGAGTTGACCTGTACCTTTTCGCCGATGCTGACCGTGCCCAGTTCCAGCTCGCTGAGAGCGCCGTCAATGTAGTAGCCGCCGCCTCCGGAAACCTCCACCACCGCTTTGTCATTGGTGAAGTCGGGGCTGTTGGGGTCAAGAGCTGCCTTGATGGTGCCGTCCAGCTCGCTGTAAACGGTATCGCTGCCCACTTCCTTCTTGGTCTTTTCCAGATTCACCGCCGCCAGCTTGATGGTCACGTCCAGCTGGGCGATCTCCTGATTCTTGTCGCGGATCATCCGGGTCCGCTCCTCCTTGGGATAGGCCACCGCCTGCTGCAGGGCGTTGATCTCCGCCTGCAAGGCCTTGACCTGATCGTCCACGCCGTCCGGCTCCTGCTGGGCGATGCTGGGCAGATCCTCATAGTAGAAGCTCAGCGTCTTTACCGGCGTCACCGGGGTGACAGGATCCACGGGCTCCGTCGGCTCAGTGGGCTCCGTGGGGTCGGTAGGCTCTGTAGGCTCGGGATCCACCGGCTGAACCGGCTGGTCAGCGGTGGTCTGCACCAGATACAGGCCGATGCAGTTCTTGACCTGCTCCAGCGTTTTATTGTTCTGCCGGATCACCAGCACCACATAGGCGCTGCTTTCTCCGTCAGGCAGCAGCTTCATCAGATTCTCCGCCGAAAGGGCGTCGCCGGTGTTCCAGTTGAAGTAATAGGGCTTTGCCTTGGAGCCGTCGCTCACCGTGCCGTCGCCCAGCGGATCCTGCAGGGGGGGCGCCTTCTTTCCGTCCTCCAGCTTGGCAACAGACTCGATGGGCTTGGAGTTCTTATCATACCAATCCTGCTGGTTCTTGCCGATCAGCACGTCGATCTGCGCCTGCAAATCGGCGATCTTCTTATCCACCGCTTCCTGATCCTGCGCCAGCATCAGCTGGTTCAGTTCCTTTTCCGCGTTCTTCTGGGCCAGCTTCTGCTTCTCATAGTCGATCTCCGCCCGCTCGATATCCAGCGAGGTCAGCGTGGTATCGTAGCTCAGCAGCTTGTCGCCCTTCTTGACAGTCTGCCCCTCCTCCACATAGATCTTGCTGACCTTCTGGGTGCTGGAGAGGTAGATCTTCTGCATTTTATCGGTGGATACCATGCCGCTGGTCTGGGAGGTATCGCCCCAGTAGTCGGTCATGGCGAAATCCGACACGGCGTACACATCCACATTGCCCCGCTGGGCATTGCGGGCCAGCGTCAGGCCGCCCCAGATAATGCCGCAGGCCGCCACCACGCCGCCTGCGATCAGCAGCGCCCGCTTTACCGTTTTATTCATCGTTTTCTCCTCCGCTGAGTATGCCGTCCTTGATGGTCATGATGGTGTCCGCGTGATGGGCAATGCCTCGGTCATGGGTAATCATGATGATGGTAGAGCCGTCGGCGTGCAGCTGCTGGAACAGTTCCATCACCTGTGCGCCGCTGGCGCTGTCCAGCGCGCCGGTAGGCTCATCGGCCAGCAGCAGCCGGGGCTTGCCCACGATGGCGCGGGCAATGGCCACGCGCTGGCACTGTCCGCCGGACAGCTGGTCAGGCCGGTGGTCGACCCGGTCGGAAAGCCCCACCGTTTCCAGCGCGGCACGGGCACGCTCGCGGCGCTCCTCCTTCTTCACGCCGCCGTACAGCAGCGGCAGCGCCACGTTGTCCAGCGCCGTCAGCTTGGGCAGCAGATGGAAGGACTGGAACACGAAGCCGATCTCCTTGTTCCGCACGTCCGCCAGCTCCTTGCCGGAGCACTTGGTGATCTCCCGGTCGCCCAGCAGATAGCTGCCGCTGGTAGGCACGTCAAGACAGCCGATCAGGTTCATCAGCGTGGTCTTTCCGCTGCCGGAAGGCCCCATAATGGCCAGATAATCCCCCTCGGACACGTCCAGATTCACGTTTTTCAATACGCGGGTCACAGTTTTGCCCATGGGATAGTCCTTGCAAATATCGCGCATCTGTAAGATCATGCTCAACCCTCCGCAACTGCGCCGTCATCCACGGCGGGCAGCGCCGCGGCGCCGCCGTCCTCCGGCATCACATCAACCGCGCCGTCCGTGCCGTTCTCCGGCATCACGTCCATCGCGCCGTCCACGCCGCTCATGTCGCCTGTATCGCCCATATCACCCATGTCGCCGCCACCCGCGCTGGGATCGAAGGTGCTCTCGTCATAGGTGACGCAGGTCATACCGGCCTTCAGGCTCTCGTCAGGGAAGGCGATATAGTCGTCGGCCGTCAGGCCGTCGGTGACCACGTAAGCGTCCATCTCCGCGTCATAGTCGCCCAGCGTCAGGCTGCGCTTTTCCAGCTTGCCCTTGCTGTTCTGGGCCCATACCCAGGGCGAGGAATCCGCGTCGTTGATGTAGTAGGAGGGCAGCTTCAGGGTGTTGGCATCCTGCTCCGCGTCCTGACCGTAGTCCGGCTCGATGTACACATGCTGACCCAGCAGCAGACCGTCGCTGCTCTCCAGCTCCACATAGAAGGGGTACTTGCTGGAGCTGGAGGTATCGTCGCTGCCGCCGTCATAATAGCTGTTCTGATTGCTCTGCTGGGCGTTGGCCCAGTCGATCATGGAGATGGTGCCCTTCCACGTCTGGTCGCTGACGCGGGAACGGATCACCACGGCGGTGCCCTCCGTCAGCGTACCGGCGTTATTCTCGTTGACATAGCCCTTGACCCGGAAGCCGCTGGTCTCCACGATGGTCATGAAGGGCAGCGGATTGCCCGTCTGGTCGGTGCCGCCTTTTTCATTGATGGACTTGACGCGGCCCGTCACCGGTGAAGTGACCGTCACGTTCTTCACCGTGTTCTGGAGCTTTTCAATATCCTTGGCCTTGACGGAGATATCGTACTCCTTCTGCAGGATGTCGGCGTTCACCTGACGGATCTCCAGCGTGTACTGCATCTGGTCGTCGCTGCTGGCGGCGTCCTTGTCCTTTTCCAGCTGAGCCTTCTCCTGCTTCTTGCTTTCCAGCTCATTTTTCAGGTTGTCCAGCTCCAGCTGGGCTTTTTCCAGATCCAGCTGGGCCTGACTCATGTCATAGGTAAACAGGGCGTCGCCCTCCTTGACCTCCTGATCCACCTTCACCAGAATGGTGTCCACCGTGGCGGTATCATTCTTTTTCACCTGCGTCTCATTTTGAGACGTGACCATGCCGGCAAAGCGATCCACCAGACCGGTGGAACTCAGCCCGCAGATCATGGACACAGACTGTACCGAGGCCTCGCCCTCCGCATTGGCGCCGCAGCCCGCCAGCGTGGACAGCAGCATCACGGCGGCCAGCGCAATAACAGCAAATTTTTTCATTCTGTTTCTCCTTGCAATTATTTTTCCAGTAAGCGCTTTTTATCCATATATGTATAGACGTTTCCGCGCCGGAAAATGTTCCCTCTTTTTTACATTTTTTCTTTTTAACTGTACTAAGACAATTGGTACACTTATTATACCAGAGCGTTCCCTTTTGTCAAGCAAATTTCCCGCGAAAAACCACTTCACGACCAACGGTAGAGTAAATAAAAAAGCATGGCTGTCGCCATGCTTTTTGTTATCATTTTTCTTCCGCCGGCTCCGGGTCGTATTCCAGAATGTCGCCGGGCTGACAGTGCAGCACCTCGCAGATGGCCGCCAGCGTGGAGAACCAGATGGCGCTGTCAAGGGCTTTTTAACGTTTATCGTGAAATATTTTATGTTTTCTGTCCTTCCCGCGAGCGCCGTTCAAGCTTCGTCGTTCAAAGCAGGCGGAGCAAACACATCTTGCAGCGAACCGATATCGAGGATGATCTCTGATGTGTATGTGGTGGTCAGCTCCCAATTCCTGTCCAGTTCCTGATACATGTAGTATCCGCTGTTGCTGTTGGGATAAGCGGGAGGGGCAGAGCCCCTCCCCTACGCACTATGATATAGCCGCCCTATACACCCCGTCAACCATTGACAGTACGGGATGCCTCGCAGAGTTCGCGGTGCGGACGCCGCACGCCCTTTGGCAGCAAAATCGAAGATTTGCGCCAGCTATTTTTACATCTTCTCCGGTGCGGAGCAGCCGATCAGCGTCATGCCGTTTTTCAGCACGGCGCGGGCGGTATCCGCCAGCTTCAATCTCGCCAGCAGCACGTTCTCCGCCTCGCCCTTGATGCGGCAAGCATTGTAGAACTTGTGGAAGGCCGCCGCCAGCTCGGTGAGATAGCGGTTGATAAAGCTGGGGTCGTAGTCCCGTGCCGCCAGCTGTACCACCACCGGATACTGGGCCAGCTGCTTGATCAAAGCCTTCTCCTCCGGCGCGGACAGCACCGTGAAGTCCACGTCGGCGGCGTTCTTCACCTGATAGCCCTCTGCCGCCAGCGCTTTCAGCAGCGTGCAGATGCGAGCGTGGGCGTACTGGACGTAGTACACCGGATTCTCGCTGTCCTCCCGGACGGCCAGACCCAGATCAAACTCCATCTGCGTCTCCGGCTTGGCGTTGAAGAAGTAGCGGCAGGCGTCCACGGGAATTTCATCCAGCAGGTCGGTCAGGCTGATGGCCTTGCCGGTACGCTTGGACATACGCACCACCTCGCCGTCACGCACCAGCTTCACCAGCTGCATCAGCACGATGTCCAGCCGGTGTTCGCCGTCCAGCCCCAGCGCGTCCATGGCGCCTTTCAGGCGGGCCACATGGCCGTGGTGGTCTGCGCCCCAGATGTTGATGACCTTATCGAAGCCGCGAACGGCGAATTTGTTGCGGTGATAGGCAATATCGGCGGCGAAGTAGGTGTAGAAGCCGTTGGCGCGGCGCAGCACGTCGTCCTTCAGCGCCAGCTTCTCGATGTCCGCATCGGACTTCCCGGCAGCCCGGAGGTTCTTTGCCAGAATCTCCGCGGTCTTGAGCCACAGCGCACCGTCCTTTTCGTAGGTGTAGCCCTGCGCCGTCAGCGCCGCCACGGTGTCGGCCACGTAGCCGCTTTCGTGAAGGGAGGACTCGAAGAACCACTCGTCGTAATGAATGCCGTAGCGCTCCAGATCCGCCTTCATCTTGGGGATGTTGTGGCTCAGACCGAACTGGGCCAGTGCGTCATGGCGGGTCTTTTCGTCGCAGTCCAGATACTTGTCGCCCTCTTTGTTGTAGAACAGCTGGGCCAGCTCCCGGATATCGTCGCCGTGGTAGCCGTCCTCGGGGAATTCCACCGCGTCCTCGCCCTTGATGATCTGGAAGTAGCGGGCCTCCAGACTCTTGGCAAACTTCTCGATCTGGTTGCCGGCGTCGTTGACGTAGAACTCGCGCCACACGTCCGCGCCGGACTTCTGCAGCACGCTGGCCAGCGTATCGCCCAGCACGCCGCCCCGGGCGTTGCCCATGTGCATGGGGCCGGTGGGGTTGGCGGAGACGAACTCCACCATGATCTTGCGGCCCTTCAGCATGTCGCTGCATCCGTAGTCCTCGCCCGCCGTCTCAATGGCGGTAACGGTATCGCCGAACCACTTATCGCCCAGGCGGAAGTTCATAAAGCCGGGGCCTGCGATCTCCACGGAGGTGAAGTAGCTGCCCTCCAGCGCCATATGCTCCGTCAAAACCGTCGCCACCTGACGGGGGTTCATCTTCATGGCCTTGGCCGCCGCCAGACAGAACGTGGTGGTATAGTCGCCGTTGGACACGTCCTTGGGGATCTCCACCGACGGCTCGACGGTCACGCCCTCCGGCAGGAGGTTTTCCTTTACAGCGGCGGCGTAAGCCTGCTTTGTCAGCTGCTGTACCTGTTCCTTGGCCTTTTGGATCATATTCATAGCGTTTCTCTCTCCTTAGTATTTGTCAATATCCACTTCCAGCACCTGCGGCACCGGTTCACGTAAAAACTGAGGGGCCAGCGCGCCGAAATCGCCGGTGATATCGCTGGCATACAGGGTGATGCCGCCCTGCCGCTCTCCGCACAGGGAGTCGTGCCGGGCCAGCGAGTCCCGCAGCTGCCGGGCAGCCTGCGCGCCGGAGTCCACCAGCGTCACATCGGGGCCCATGATCTTGGCCACCACCTCTTCCAGCAGAGGATAGTGGGTGCAGCCCAGGATCAGGGTATCGATGCCCTCGGCCTTCAGCGGCTCCAGATACTCCCGTGCCACCGTCTCAATAACGCAGTCCCCCACCCGGTAGCGGCTGTTCTCCACCAGCGGTACGAACAGCGGGCAGGCTCTGGCAATGACGGTCACGCCGCCGTCCATGGCGGCGATGGTGCGCTCATACGCGCCGGAGCGCACCGACGCGGCGGTGGCGATCAAGCCCACCCGCTTATTGCGGGTAACGGCCAACGCCTTGCGGCAGACAGGCTCCACCACGCCCAGAATGGGCAGGTCGCTCTCACGCTGCAAGTCCGGCAGTACATTGCTGGACACGGTGCCGCAGGCCACCAGCAGCGCCTTGATGTCAAAGCTCCGCAGGAAGTGCACATCCTGCCGGGCGTATTTCAGGAGAATTTCGCGGGATCTTCCGCCATAAGGGACACGGGACGTGTCTCCGAAGTATATAATGTTCTCGAAGGGCAATATGCTGCGGATCTCCCGCACGGCAGTCAGCCCGCCAAGACCGGAGTCGAATACTCCGATGGGCCGTTCGTCCATACACCCACTCCTTGCTTGCAAAATTAACTGGCATAATATTATACTATGCTCCGCCGCCATTCACAAGCAAAAAATCGCCGGGCCGCCCTCTTTTTTCACCTATCCGGCCATGTCGTTTCCATTTTTGTCCACAAACCGGTAGTCATAATACCCGTCCAGCAGCATAAACGCCGCGGGCAATCCGTGGGGCGCCTGCTCCGAGGTTTCCTCGCCGTCCTCCGTGGTGACCACCACCTCGGCAAAATCCGGGTTGTTCACCAGAACAAAATCGCCCAGCCCCTCCCGGTGGCACACGTAGATATCCTGTAGGGGCATTTCCGCCTCCAGCACCGCCGTGAAGGCGTAGCGGTTCTCTCCCGTCACCTGAAGCTCCAGCGGATAGCACCGCAGCGGTTCCTCTCCGCCGCCGGCCGTCACCCAGATCAGGCACACGTCGCCCAGATTGGCGATACCGGCCAGCGTCAGCTCCGGCTCGTCCGGCAGCGCTTTCCGGGCCAGTGTCAGCCGGCTGTCCTCTCCGGCGGCGCTTCCGCAGCCTATAAGGCCGGCCGCCAGCACCAACGCCAGCAGCAATGTAAGTCCTTTTCTCATGGCAATGCGCTCCTCTCTATCATGATCTCTGCTTCCAATATACCATACCCCGTCGGTCTTGTATAGCGGCGGCGCATAGTTTTTCCCAATTCTGCCGGAAATTACGTTTCTTTTTTCTCCGCTTTCTCTGTACCATCCCATTGACAGGCGTGCTATAATTATTGGTATCGAATCATTGCCCCACAGGAGGTGGCTTTTATGGAACTGAAGCTGACGCAGAAGCAATTCCGGCGCTTGCTGGATCTGGTATACATCGGCAACTGGGTGCTGAACTCCACACGGGGTGAGGATCGCATCCGGGAATACGATCAGGTGGAAAGTCTGGTGTTCTCCCACTGTCTGGGACAGGGCATGGCCTCGCTGACGGAGCTGTATCACGGCGAGCTGATCCCCAGCCGCGCCTTTGCCGAGGGCGGCATCCACGAGGCCATCATGGCCTATGAGGACACCACCTTCTTTGAGATTCTGGCTCAGGAGCTGGCATTGCGGGACATGGACGATCCCCCCATCACGCCGGAGAATTACGACGAGATCATGGCCCGCATGGAGGTGTACTTAGGAGAATTCGAGGAGCACGGCACGGATAATATCACTGTCGATCTGGATGAATGAAATTGCAGTACTTCTTACCGTTTTGTAGGGGCGGACGACTCTGTCCGCCCCCATAATTTCAAATAAGCGTATTTCTACAGAAGACTTGCTATGGCCTTCTGTTTTTGCTACAATGATACAAATCTCACCACAGGAGGAGCACCCCCATGAGCTACGCTGACGAGGTATTCAAACAGAACTGCCGTGATATTCTGGCTCACGGTGTGTGGGACACCGACCAGAGCGTCCGCCCACACTGGGCCGACGGCACGCCCGCCCACACGGTGAAAAAATTCGGCATCATTAACCGCTACGATCTCAGCAAGGAATTTCCCATCCTGACCCTGCGGCGGACATACTTCAAGACCTGCATCGACGAGCTGCTGTGGATCTGGCAGAAGAAATCCAACAATATCCACGACCTGCGGGGCAATATCTGGGACAGCTGGGCCGACGAAAGCGGCTCCATCGGCAAGGCCTACGGCTATCAGCTGGGGGTGAAGCACCAGTACCCGGAGGGTGAGATGGATCAGGTGGATCGGGTGCTGTACGACCTGAAGCACAACCCCGCCAGCCGCCGTATTCTCACCAATCTCTACAACTTCCAGGATCTCCACGAGATGGCCCTGTACCCCTGCGCCTATTCCATGACGTTCAACGTGTCCGGCGACACGCTGAACGCCATCCTCAACCAGCGCAGTCAGGACATGCTGACCGCCAACAACTGGAATGTGGTGCAGTACAGCGTCCTCGTCCACATGATGGCGCAGGTGTCCGGTCTGAAGGTCGGTGAGCTGGTGCACGTCATTGCCGATGCCCACATCTATGACCGCCATGTGCCCGCTGTGGAGAAGCTGCTGGCGCAGGAGCCGCAGGCGGCTCCCACCTTCCATATGGACGAAGCCGTCACTGATTTCTACCGGTTTACCCGTGACAGCTTCTCGCTGGAGGGCTATCATCCCCTGCCCTTTGACGACGAGATCCCTGTCGCCATCTGACCTGTAAAGGAGAAACGCCTATGTTCGCCATCGCCGCCGTATCCCAGAATTGGGGCATCGGCAAGGATAACCACTTGCTGTTCCACATCTCCGCCGACATGAAGCGTTTCCGCGAATTGACGGAGGGCAAAACCGTGCTGATGGGCCGCAAGACCCTGCAAAGCCTGCCCGGCGGAAAGGGCCTGCCCCGCCGCCGCAACATCGTGCTGACCGCGAACCACGGCTTCACCGCCCCGGACGCCGAGATCGCCCACACCCCCGTACAGGCAGTGTTCACCGCCGGAGAGGAAGCCGCCGTCATCGGCGGCGAGAGCGTGTACCGCCTGTTCCTCCCCCTGTGTGAGCGGGTGTACATCACCAAGGTCTTTGCCAACGCCGACGCCGACGCCTTCTTCCCCGATCTGGACGCCGATCCCCGCTGGCAGGTGGAATATGAAAGCGAAATTTTTGAGGAAAACGGCCTCCGCTACCAGTTCGTGGACTACGTTCCCGCGGAGGAAGAGGACGATCTGGCTGACCTGCTCCCTGACCGCAGCGAGCCGACGCCCTTCGCCCCGGTGGAGGATTTCACCGATCTGACGGGCTTTATGTAAGAGACAAAAAACGCCTTGGGCCGCAGCCCAAGGCGTTTTTTATTGTTTCATTATTCCGCGTGGCTTGCCATCAGCTCGGTAATGCACTGGGTCAGCCTTGCCGCGTCGCTGTCCGTCAGGGTGAAGCGGAAGCTCTCGCAGTAGAGCTTCCCGTCAAACAGCCTGCAATGCATCAGCTGCCCATCCTCGGCGTAACGGACGTAGATCTCATACGATACCCCGTGATACTGTGTAAAGGTCTTTCCCGTAAAGCCGCTCCACCGTCCGTGAATCCCCCGCAGGCAATCGGCAAGCTTCTGACAGCTCCCGCTGTCCAGCGCCGTGGCTATCACCGGGTCGTCGGACACCGTGGCGCTCACCACCGTCACGCCTTTGACCGCCGCGCCGTCCGGAAGTCCCGCCGCTTTCGCCATGGGCCACGGCATGCAAAGCAGCCCTACCAGCGCCGCCGCGCCGATCCCCACCAGCAGCCAGCCCAGCCACACCAGCCTTTCGCGTTTTGTGCTCTTCTTCATCCTGCAGCCCTCCCGTCACCATTTTTTATGCTCGCCTTTACTGTATTATATCAGCAATACAGTTTGCCTGTCAAGGTGTCTTTTGTGAGGACTGCGGCAGATGCGGCAAAAGTCCTCAAGTAAGTATCAATGGCCGGCCCCAAACAGAGCGGGCATCGGCTGACACGACGGGGAAAGCGGCGAAGCGCTGCCAGTGGCGGATACAGCAAGCCGCTTTCAAGGCAGCACCCCGTTTGGCGGATACGAATGTGTCCGCCGGATGGCTGGCGCAACGAGGGCAAAAAGTTGGTTCTGCCGTCATTGGGAAAACCGCTGAAGCGCCGCCTGCGGCGGATGAAGCGAGACGGTTTTAAGGAAGTGTCCTGACTGACAGGCATGAATGTGACGGTCAGTCAGATGACACGACGAGGGCCGTTTCTCCTCCCTACCGCATGCAAAAAGTCCAATGGTCACCCCATCGAGGGGCTGACCATTGGAAGGGATTCGACTCTCGCTGACGCAACAATCCACCGGACTGTTGCTCCCGGCTTCAACGCCTTGCGGGCGTGTGAAGCCGGAGCTCGTTTCGAATCACCTTCATTGCACCAAAAAATAAAGAACGCCACCCCAAAGGGGATGGCGCTCTTTATTTTTTGGTGCCCCGTCGGGGACTCGAACCCCGGACACCCTGCTTAAAAGGCAGGTGCTCTACCGACTGAGCTAACGGAGCGTTTGCTATGAAAACAGGCCCTGCGGCCCGGATACTATCTGGCAGGGATGGCTGGACTCGAACCAGCGGATGAGGGAGTCAAAGTCCCTTGCCTTACCACTTGGCGACACCCCTGTGTGGAAAGGGATGAGGGACCGGGACACTCCCGATCCCTCATTTCTTTTTGTGGGGTGGGTAAAGGGACTCGAACCCTCGACACCCGGAACCACAATCCGGTG
>OLPI01000847.1_pt1 | contig 28334 bp, 27 predicted proteins | sample 1672361 | NCBI WGS metagenome assembly OLPI01 (sample SAMEA3136675, study PRJEB25190) | human gut metagenome
GCATTCCGGTACTTGGCTTGTGCTACGGTGCACAGCTTATGATGCATGTTCTTGGCGGGGAAGTGAAGAAAGCAGATGTGAGAGAATATGGAAAAACAGAGGTTTTGATTGATAAAACTTCTTCAAAGATTTTTGATAATGTTTCACCATCTACAATTTGCTGGATGAGTCATTTCGATTACATTTCCCGAATTGCTCCGGGATTTGAAATATCCGCACACACGGCAGACTGTCCTGTAGCTGCCGCAGAAAATGCAGAAGAGAAGCTTTATGCAATTCAGTTTCATCCGGAAGTGCTTCATACGGTAGAAGGAACGAAGATGATCAATAATTTCGTGAAAAATGTGTGCGGCTGTACCGGAGATTGGAAGATGGATGCGTTTGTAGAAAGCACGATTGAAGCAATCCGCGCAAAAGTCGGAGACGGAAAAGTGCTGTGCGCTCTTTCGGGAGGCGTAGATTCTTCTGTTGCTGCAGTTATGTTGTCAAAAGCAATCGGAAAGCAGCTTACTTGCGTATTTGTCGATCATGGTTTGCTGAGAAAAGATGAAGGCGATGAAGTTGAAGCCGTTTTCGGACCGGAAGGACCGTATGACCTCAATTTTATTCGTGTCAATGCTCAGGAAAGATTTTATGCAAAATTAAAAGGTGTGGAAGAGCCGGAAGAAAAACGTAAAATTATCGGTGAAGAATTTATACGTGTATTTGAAGAAGAAGCAAAGAAGATAGGTGCAGTTGATTTTCTTGTGCAAGGAACAATCTATCCGGATGTAGTAGAAAGCGGTCTTGGAGGCGAGTCTGCGGTTATTAAGTCGCATCATAATGTAGGCGGCTTGCCGGATTATGTTGATTTTAAAGAAATTATAGAACCGTTGCGAGATCTTTTCAAAGATGAAGTGAGAAAAGCCGGATTAGAATTAGGAATTCCGGAATATCTTGTGTTCCGTCAGCCATTCCCCGGTCCGGGACTTGGTATCCGCATCATCGGAGAAGTGAACGCTGAAAAAGTGAAAATCGTGCAGGATGCGGATGCCATCTACCGTGAGGAAATCGCAAATGCAGGATTAGATAGAAGTATCGGCCAGTATTTCGCGGGGCTTACAAACATGAGAAGCGTCGGTGTTATGGGCGATGAGAGAACTTATGATTATGCTATTGCACTCAGAGCGGTGAATACAGTTGATTTTATGACTGCGGAAGCAGCAGAGATTCCGTATGAAGTGCTTAATAAGGTAATGAGCAGAATTATCAATGAAGTTAGAGGCGTGAATAGAGTTATGTATGATCTGACAAGTAAGCCGCCGGGAACGATTGAGTGGGAATAAGCAAAAAGTGGATATGAGGGTCCGCAAAGGCGCATAAACACTGGGTTTTTGATTTTCAAATTCCCCATTTGATAGCAGATTGATAGCACTCGTCAAATCCCGATTTATTGAGTTTGAAAAGAAAAATCGGGTGGCTTGCGAGTAGCCTAAAAATCCTGATCTTTTTATTCATAAGTAAAAGGTCTAACTGATTTTTGTTGATCAGTTAGACCTTTTTTATTTTGCTCTCATTTATCTGAATTATCTGATTTTGTGCAACAAACGGCCTTTCCCGTGGCCTACAAGTGAGGGGGGTAGATCAGACCCTCCGGTGGCATCTTGGCGCGGATCTGGCTGCTGTCGTACTCCGGGTAGTGGTAGCGCCAGCGGTCGTACTCCTCCTGGGAGATCTCTCCGGCCTCCAACTTGGCGGCCTGTTCCCGCCAGGTCCAGAGCATCTCGTGCAGCCGGGCGGCGTCCTTGTTCTTTCGAACATCGACCTTCAAGCAGACTTCTCCATCCATCTCGCTGACCTTGAGCCCATAGTTATCCTCAAGGGTGAACAAGGTGTGCATCAGCCCTACATAGGAGTCTATATCCGGGACAGAGAGTGCATGAGGCGAGACATCCAGCACCTCAGCCAGAGCAGTTGTCAGGTCTGCCTTAGGGGTTCTTGATCCTGTTTCATATTGTGCAAGGCGCACATCAGCAGACTTCTCCGGGAAGCCCAGCGCCATACCGAGATATTTTTGTGTCATCCCCCGCAGGAGACGGAAAAAGTGAATTCGTTCACCAATCGCCATGTAACCAACTCCAGTCTATGATTGTTCTTATCCGAAACATAGCATATTTGTTTAGTTTTGTCAAGATAATCTAAACAAATTTATTTAATAATATTTCTTTCGAAACACTTGAACTAAGCTTATATGTATAGTATCATAAGAACACTAAGCAAATAAGCTTGGATAACGAAACAAAAAAATATTACGCCAGCTTTTTAGTTATACAACTGAGAAAAAAGTGGCAGTAGAGAGTAAGGAGGTCTTTATGAAAAGCAAAATTAGCAGGCAGAAACGATCAACAAAGAAAGGAAGGTATTTATTATGGCTAATCAGATTTTTATGCGTGTCAACGAAGTGGCAGAGGAGTTGGGGATCTCCATCCCCTTTGCCTATCGGATCATTCGACAGATGAATGAGGAACTGGCTAAAACCGGCTGCATCACCATTGCCGGGCGAATTGACCGAAAGTTTTTCCACGAGAAATTCTACGGTACAAGATCTGAGACAGAAAGGAAGGAGAACTAATTATGGCAGCGTTCAAAAATAAGGACAACGGCACCTGGTATGTTCAATTCCGCTACACCGATTGGAAGGGCGAACGCCAGCAGAAGCTCAAGCGTGGCTTTGCCACCAAGCGAGAAGCGCTGGAATGGGAACGGGAGTTCCTGATGGAAAAACAGGCTGATGTGAACATGACCTTTGAGAGCTTTGTTGCTCTCTATGAGAAGGACATTAAACCCAAGCTGAAACTCAATACCTGGCTCACCAAGGAGAGTATCATCAAGAAAAAGATCCTCCCCTATTTTGCGAATCGAAAACTCTCGGAGATTACGGCAAAGGACATTATCCGTTGGCAAAATGAAATTCGGGAGTTGAGGGACTGCCATGGCAAACCTCTGTCGAAAACTTACCTGAAGACAGTTCACAATCAGCTTAGCGCCATTTTCAACCATGCTGCCCGATTTTACGGTCTGAATATCAACCCAGCCCGGCAGGCGGGCAACATGGGGACGGAGGAACGAAAGGAGATGCTGTTCTGGACCCGAGAGGAATACACCCGCTTTTCTGAGGCCATGATGGACAAGCCGTTGTCCTTCTACGCCTTTGAGGTATTGTACTGGTGCGGTGTTCGTGAGGGAGAGCTGCTGGCTCTGACCCCGGCAGATTTTGACTTTGAAAAGCGAACCGTCACCATCAATAAGTCTTACCAGCGGCTCAATAAGCAGGATGTGGTCACTACGCCTAAAACGCCCAAGAGTAACCGCGTGATCCAGATGCCACAGTTCCTCTGTGATGAACTCCAGGACTACCTCAAGCAGCTCTATGGAGTGGAGCCGGACAGCCGGATGTTCCCCATCAGCAAAAGCTATCTCCACCGGGAAATGGACCGTGGCTGTAAGCAAACAGGGGTGAAAAGGATTCGCATACACGATTTGAGGCACAGCCACATCAGTTTGTTGATCGACATGGGCTTTACCGCCCTGGCTATTGCAGAGCGTGTGGGGCATGAGAGTATCGACATCACCTACCGCTATGCCCATCTGTTCCCCACCCGACAGGTGGAAATGGCCGACAAGCTGGATTCACTGAAAAATGAGAAGGGCGTGTAAGAAGATGTCCAAGAAGAACTATGACAACCACAATCGCTGGAGAAACAAGACGGTGGCTTTCCGAGTGTCAGCGGAAGAAGATCTACAACTGGAAACCTTGGTGAAACTCACCGGTCTGACCAAGCAGGATTACATTATCCGGCGGCTATTGGGGCGAGATGTGGTGGTGCAGGGCAACCCAAAGGTTTACAAAGCCCTGCGGGATCAGTTGTCTGCCGTGCTGGACGAGCTGCGCCGGATCGAAGCCGGACAGGGCGTGAACGACGAGCTGCTGGATACGATCCGAATGATCACAACCATTATGAACGGGATGCAGGAGGAATTCGCCTATGACCGATGAGAAAAAGAAAATGACCGCCCAGGGTTCATCTGTTGGCGCAGATGATGGGCAGTCAATCTCAAAAAACTCTGAAAATAGTATACCCACTTCCGGGCAAAAAAGCAACGATGAAATTGTAAACTCCAAGGACAGTCTGGAAGAAATGTATCGCAGGATGCAGCGCATGACAGACCCCCGATACCTGCATACACTCACGATGACAGAGCTGTTCCAAACCACCTATAAGAGTAGGCCTCCGGTGGTGGAAGGCCTGCTTTACGCAGGGGCATATATCCTTGCCGGCGCACCCAAAATCGGCAAGTCATTCCTGGTGGCTCAGATTGCCTACCATGTCAGCACTGGGCAGGATTTGTGGGGATATAAGGTCCATCAGGGGACGGTACTTTACCTTGCGCTGGAAGACGATTTTCAGCGTATCCAGAGCCGGATGTTTATGATGTACGGCGTGAACGATACCCCCAACCTCCACTTCGCCACCGCCGCTGGAAAGATTGGAAATGGGTTGGATGAACAGCTGAAGAATTTCGTGCAGGAGCACCCGGACACCAATCTCATCATCATTGATACTATGCAGAAAATCCGTGAGGTAGGCGGCGAAGCGTACAGTTATGCCAGCGACTATGAGATCATCGGCAGAATCAAGCAGTTTGCTGATCAGCACGGTATCTGTGTTCTGACCGTCCACCATACCCGGAAGCAGCAGGCAGACGATTCCTTTGAGACGATTTCCGGCACCACCGGGCTGCTGGGCTGTGCAGATGGTTCGCTGCTGATGCAGAAGAAAAAACGCACGGAACTGGACGCTACCATCAAAGTTGTAGGGCGGGATCAGCCGGATCAGATCCTCTACTTGAAGAAGGACCCGCAGACCCAGATCTGGAATCTGGAACGCATGGAAAACGAGCTGTACAAAGAACCGCCGGACCCAGTGCTGGATGCGGTTGCAAAGTTGGTTTCCTTTGAGTGCCGGGAGTGGATCGGCTCTCCATCCGAACTGGCTGAAGCCATCCAAACGGGAATGGCCTCCAATGCCCTCACTAAGTACCTGAATGTCAAGGCAGGCAGACTGCTGGAGGAGTACCATGTTGGCTATGAAAATAAGGCAAAACATTCCGGTCGGAAAGTGAAATTGACCTACATGCTGGTAGAATCAACCGCCTGTGAAGTAACCGAAGAATAAGGGGCGCGACGATAGCGACGGTCGCGACGGTGAAAATGATACCGTCAAAAACACCGTCGCTATCGTCGCAACCGTCGCGGAAAGGAAATGAATATGAAAAGTGTACAAATCCCCTATGACCTTTTTGTAGCTTTGGTGGAGTATCATCTGGCCTATGACGATGATTATGCCGAGGAAATTCATCGGGGGTTGGAGCAAAAGTTAGATGCGATGGTGCGGCATGAACTGTATGCAAAATATAAGACCGCACCCACCGCAGAAGAACGGGAGCAGGCCCGGCAGGAATACCTGGATAAGCGAGGAATATTCCCGGATTTTCGCTGGTAACAGGTGCTTACTTTCATACTAATCTCGCAGATGAAATTAGCACCAAAGTCAATCTTCTCCCTGTTGGCTTGAACAGGAGCGTGTCACGCTCCTGTTTTTTTCTGGCAAAAGGAATGGCTGACGGCAGTTTGGGCAAAGAAATTCAGCTAAAAAGTATCTCGGATGGGGTGGTGTTTTGCCACCCCATTATCCCAAAGGGGCCCCATTTTAGGGTACCCCAAAATCACCATAGGATGTCGCGTTTCACGACACACCATGCAAAAAAACAGAACACAGGATGCGGAGTAAAAGAGAACGATAGGTAGGCATTTTGCCCACACATCAAGCGAGGGCTACTGTGTTTTACGGCAGCCATCAGGCAATAAGGGGGGGAACGATTTGTTCCAGGGCATCTTAAAGGGAACGGCGCTTTGGCGTACCCTTTGAAAGCGTTCGCAGAACGCGCAGCCACAGAATGAAATTCTGTATTCAAGGGGCTTGGGGGCGCTGCCCTCAACAAGCAGACGGCAGGAAATGTGAGTGTGTATTAACACTCGCATTGCTTGCCGGATTTGTGTGTGGATAGCCACACGCATTGCTTGCCAGATTCTAAAATTAACGAAACGGACTTTGTACCGCTACGGAAAATCAACCGAAATTTAAGCATCAGGAGGCAACGACTACGGGAAAGATTTTGTCCTGTGAGTTCAACCTGGACACCGCCTGCGTGGAGCTGAGCCTGGATAATGGGACACTGATTTCCATCGACTGCACCGCAGGGAAATCAACACTGTGAACTATATAGATTTTCATGTGTATCGGAGCAATAAGCAAACTTATCATTAGATGAGCCGAGTTTGGTCAGGGGAAATTTATTTTTGAATACGCAGTCACTTTTTCGAATTATATTACAGCGATAACAAACACAATGTTTGAGTTTTTGACAAAACAATGCTATACTGTGAGTAGTTGTGATTTTCCTTGAATGGAGGCATAGGAATGAAGGTAAGCTACAAAAAGCTTTGGAAAATACTGATTGATCAAGATATGAAAAAAAGAGATTTAGAAAAAGCCGCCGGGATTAGTCATTATACTATCAATAAATTAAATCATGGCGACAATGTAACTACGGATGTCTTAGGAAAAATCTGCATGGCATTAAATTGCACAATAGATGACATCATGGAATTTGTTGACGAATAAGTCTGAAAATAAAAAACGGGCTTTCTTAAAAAGTAATCTTTTTTATAAAAAATCCTCAAGTATAGGAGATGAAGATATGGCATACCAAAGTGAAGCAGCCCTTGAACAGCAGTTCATAGAACAGCTCAATAAGCAGGGCTACGCCAGCGTCTCTATACCAGACTATGACGCTCTGGTTGAGAACTTCAAAACACAGTTTGCAGCCTTCAATGCGGCGAAACTCGACCACCCTTTGACATCTAAGGAATGGGAGCGAGTGTTCAACATTATGCTTGGAAAATCTGTTTTCCAGAGCGCAAAAATACTTCGAGATAAGTTCGTGCTGGAGCGTGAGGACGGAACGAAAGTGTACCTCTCCTTCTTCGATGCCGACCACACAAAGAACATTTTTCAAGTAACAAACCAGACAACCGTTGTTGGGAAGTATGTCAATCGTTATGATGTGACGATCCTTGTCAATGGCCTTCCTCTCATTCAAGTGGAGTTGAAGCGGCGTGGCATAGATATTCGAGAAGCTGTCAACCAAGTGATGCGCTATAAAAAGCATTCTTACAATGGACTGTACCACTTCATTCAGCTTTTCGTTGTGTCCAATGGCGTTGATACAAAATACTTTGCCAACTCCGACAGAGATATGCTTCACAGTCTTGCCTTCTTTTGGACGGACTTCAACAATGTGCGTATCACCAATCTGAAAGAGTTCTCTATCTCCTTCCTTGCCAGAGACCATATTATCAAGATGCTGATGAGATACACCATCTTGAATGACACGGACAAGCTGCTCATGGTAATGCGTCCCTATCAGGTGTATGCGGTAGAGGCTCTTGTCCGGCAAGCCACGCTCACTAACCGCAACGCCTATGTTTGGCATACAACCGGCGCAGGAAAGACGCTGACTTCCTTTAAGACAGCACAAATCCTCGCAGCCAACCCCAATATCAAAAAGGTTATCTTCCTTGTTGACCGGAAGGACTTGGACTCCCAAACTACAGAAGAGTTCAACAAATTCGAAGCCGGTTCTGTTGATGCCACTGATAGAACTGATGTCCTTGTAAAACAGATGCAGGACAAAAATCGGCAGCTCATCGTCACAACGATGCAGAAGATGGCGAACGCTGTGAAGCGTCCTCAATACGCAAAAGTTATGGATGCCTATAAGGACGAGAAAGTTGTCTTCATTATTGACGAGTGCCACCGCAGTCAGTTTGGTGATATGCACAAGGACATTGTTCGGCATTTCCAGAAGGCACAATTCTTCGGCTTTACCGGCACACCTCGTTTTGAGGTCAACGGAAAGACGGAGGGAAAAATCACACAGACCACAGAAATGCTCTTCGGAGAATGCGTACATAATTATCTTATCAAAGACGCAATTTTTGATAACAATGTTCTCGGATTCCATATCGAATATATCAAGACTATGGAGGGTGATTTCGACTGGGACGATCCCACAATGGCAGATGGGATTGATGTAGGCGAACTCTATATGTCCGAGGAACGGATGTCGATGATTGCAAACCACATTGTCCAAAACCATAAAGCGAAGACAAGAAACGGTCAATACACCGCCATCTTTGCTGTCTCTTCGATTGAAGCTCTGGTCAAATACTATGACATCTTCAAAAAGATCAATCATGACCTGAACATCAGCGGTATCTTCTCCTATGGACAGAACGAAGAAGCAGAAGGTAAAGATGAGCATAGTCGGGACGCTCTGGAACGGATCATCAAAGACTATAACGAGATGTACAGCACCAATTTCTCGACGGACACCTTCTCTGTCTATCACAAGGATATTTCAGACCGTGTAAAGGGAAAGAAAACCAAGTCCCTTGACATCCTTCTTGTAGTAAATATGTTCCTGACCGGCTTTGACAGCAAGCAGTTATCCGTCCTCTATGTGGACAAAGATTTGAAATATCATGACCTACTGCAAGCCTACTCACGAACCAACCGTGTTGAAAAGGAAACGAAACCCTTTGGCATTATCATCTGCTACCGTAATCTGAAAAAGAGGACAGATGACGCTCTTACCCTATTTTCTCAGAGCCATGATACTTCTGGCATTGTTGTTCCCGACTATCCCTATTTCGTCGAGAAGTACAATGAAATGGTTACTCGCTTGAAAGAAATCGCTCAGACTCCAGCAGATATTGACACCATGCAGAACGAGGATGACCAGAAGCTTTTCGTTGAGACATTTCGTGAGCTGACCAAGTATTTGCAATCACTTCAAACCTTTATTGAGTTCAGCTTCGACCAAGACTCTCTCATCATGAGCGAGCAGGAATATCAGGACTATAAGAGCAAGTATCTGATGCTTTACGCAAAACAAAAGAAAGATCGTGAAGTTGTTTCAGTCCTGAACGATGTGGATTTCTGCATTGAGCTGATGGAAAGTGATCGAATCAATGTTGCTTATATCATGAACCTTATCCGCAACATTCACTTCGATGATGCCAAACAGAAGGATTATGATATTAAGCATATCAAGGAAGAACTGGGAAGAACCGATAATCCCCAGTTGCTCCGCAAGGTGGAGATTCTGCAAGCCTTTTTGGATCGTGTTGTTGTGGGTCTGGAAAGCGCAGATGAAATTGACGCTGCCTACAATGACTTTGAAAATGAGGCAAAGCGTGAAGAAATTGTCGCCTTTGCTCATACAGAAGAAATTGATCCAACTATGCTGACCGACTTCATCTCGGAATATGAGTTTTCCGGCACAATGGATGCCGGTAACATCCGTGACCGTATCGAAAAACCAATGCCGCTGCTGAAAAAACGCTCTCTGGTGAACAGAATTGTAGACTTTATCCGGCAGCACACCGAAAAATTTCAATAAGGAGAATGTAAAATGGACAACAGTATTCAGGCGCACCAGAAAGAGCTTTGCAATAAGCTTTGGGCGATGGCAAACGCACTCCGGGGTAATATGGAGGCGTATGAGTTTAAGAACTACATCTTGGGCATGATTTTCTACTACTATCTGTCTGACCGTACAGAGAAGTACATGGCGAATCTTCTGAAAGACGATGGCATCAGCTATGAAGACGCATGGGCTGATGAGGAATACAAGGAAGCCGTTGTAGAAGAGGCTCTGCGTGATCTGGGCTTTATCATTGAACCGCAATTCCTGTTCCGCAAGATGGTCAAGATGGTTGAAAACCGTTCTTTTGACATTGAGTTTTTGCAAAAAGCAATCAACGCCCTTATGGAGTCTACTCTTGGCAACGATTCTCAAGAGGACTTTGACGGGTTGTTCTCTGATATGCAGCTCGACTCTACTAAACTGGGGCATACCGTCAAAGACAGAAGTGCTGTCATGGCAAAAATCATTGCCTCTCTGGACGAAATCAACTTCGGAGTAGAAGACACAAAGATTGATGTTCTTGGCAATGCCTATGAGTATCTGATCGGGCAATTCGCTGCAACAGCCGGTAAGAAGGCTGGCGAGTTCTACACTCCTTCAGGTCCTGCCGAGTTGCTGTGCCGTCTGGCTTGTCTTGGACTAACGGATGTCAAGGACGCAGCCGATCCCACTTGTGGCTCTGGCTCTCTTCTGCTGCGCCTCAAAAACTATGCAAATGTGCGTAACTACTATGGTCAGGAGCTTACTTCCACCACCTATAACCTTGCCCGAATGAATATGATCCTTCGTGGCATTCCTTACCGCAATTTCAATATCTACAACGGTGACACTTTGGAGCATGACTACTTCGGTGACATGAAGTTCCGTGTTCAGGTTGCCAATCCTCCGTATTCTGCAAAGTGGTCTGGCGATTTGAGTTTCATGGAAGATCCCCGGTTCAACGAATACGGCAAGCTTGCCCCGAAGAGCAAGGCTGACTTTGCTTTTGTACAGCACATGGTACACCACATGGACGAGGACGGACGAGCTGTTGTGCTGCTGCCTCATGGCGTTCTGTTCCGTGGTGCTGCGGAAGAAGTGATCCGTAAACACCTTATCCAGAAGTTGAATGTGCTGGATGCTGTGATCGGTCTCCCTGCCAATCTCTTCTTCGGCACAGGCATTCCGGTGTGTGTCCTTGTTCTCAAGAGAGAGCGCAACGGAAATTCCGACAACATTCTGTTCATTGATGCTTCCAATGATTTTGAAGCTGGCAAGAACCAGAATATTCTCCGTGAGTGTGACATTGATAAGATCGTCGAGACCTATGAGCGCCGTGAAGATGTGGACAAGTATGCTCATGTTGCAACCATGCAGGAAATTGAAGAGAACGGTTTCAACCTCAATATTCCCCGATATGTTGATACCTTTGAGCCGGAAGAAGAAATTGACCTGAACGAAGTAGCTGCGGAGATCCGCAAGCTGCAAAGTGAAATCAAGGAGATTGATGCAGAGCTGAAACCGTTTTTTGACGAACTGGGACTTGATTTCCCGTTTGAAGTGGAGGGCAAATAATTATGGCAAATGTATCCTCAAGTAACGGTCTCGAAAAGCGTCCGAAGCTCCGCTTTCCGGGCTTTGATGAGCCGTGGAGAGCCGAGAGATTATCTGACTTCGCAGATCGTGTAACACGGAAGAACAGCAAAAACGAAACTGATCTTCCTTTAACTATTTCCTCAAAAGATGGTCTTGTTGATCAGGTAAGCTACTTCAATAAGACGGTTGCGAGTAAAGACATGAGTGGGTACTATCTGCTCAAAAATGGCGAGTTTGCTTACAACAAGAGCTATTCCGTGGGGTATGACTTTGGCTCTATCAAACGGCTGGATCGTTATCCGATGGGGGCTTTATCAACGCTTTATATCTGTTTTGCACTCAAAAGGCACGAAAGCGACTTCATCAAAGCCTATTTCGACTCTCTGAAATGGTATAGGGAAATATACATGATCTCTGCCGAAGGTGCAAGAAATCATGGCTTGTTGAATGTACCTACCGAAGAGTTCTTCGACACAAAACATTATCTGCCGGAAAACACTGATGAGCAAAGAAAGATTGCCGACTTCCTCATCGCTTTGGAGCATCGCATCGAGACGCAGCAGTCCCTCGTAGATAACCTCAAGAAGTATAAAAGAGGTGCTATTGCCCATATTCTTTCAGGCAAAGACAGCGAGTTTGCTGGCGAAGCTATATGGGCTGAGAAGACACTTTCTGACTTATGTTGTGAGTTCAGAAGTGGGCGTAGCATATCAGCAACACTCATCCACGAAAGCGGAGATTATCCTGTGTATGGAGGTAATGGCATACGAGGGTATTGTGACCATTATAGTCATGAGGGTGAATATGTAGTAGTGGGACGACAAGGTGCATTATGCGGAAATGTCCGGCTTATTCGAGGGCAAAACTATTTGTCTGAACACGCTATTGCGGTTCGTGCGAACGAGGAAAACGATACCAAGTTTCTATTGTATTTACTTGATTTCATGAATCTTGGTCAGTATTCAGACCAAGGCGCACAACCTGGTCTTGCCGTAAACAAACTTCTGAGGCTCAAATGTAATGTTCCTGAGAAAAAAATACAGTCAAAAATATCGGCTTTTCTTCTGACTTATGATAAACAAATTGCTTTTCAGGAAAGTATTCTTTCTTTACTAACTGTTCAGCGCAAAGCATTCTTGCAGCAGCTTTTTATATAAAGAGCTGCTGCAAGAGGGAAACTCGCATTCTAACCAACTGACGCTCCATACTTTCAGCATTCGCTATTTTTCTATTTACTGCTTCAAATAGCTTTGACAAGTGTTTCTGTTCTTCCACTGATGGCAAACACCGACGGATACCGACAAATTGGGAATAATGCACTCTTTGCTTTTCAATAAGCGATCCTGTAGCAATGAGCTTGTAGTGAATTAGCATGGGGTACGATGTCAGGTATTCTTCCCAGAAACTAATAGTATCAGTTTCATTGACAGAAAAGATATTATAATAACCCGAAACGGCGGCAGTATATCCGAGATGATTGGCGGCGATTGCTCCTAAATGGGCATTCATGGGATTATATGCAAACCACCCGGGCTTGATTGCTTTATAGTTGTCTCCCTCCTTAGTTATAAGAAATTCACGGTAATAACGCTCTGTTTTGGGTGTTATTCCATCCTCAACAGTGAGACTAACCAGAGGCGTGTCTGGGCTATTTGATGTCTTTATAATTTGTTCGGTGAAAAATTCACCAAAAGATGATACTTCCCATGTTGGATAATGATCTTTGCCATTTCCTTTTCTTCCAGAGAATACTCGCTGAATGACACCTCTTTTATACTTCTTGAGGGATTCAACCAAAGAACGCTGTTTATCAATCCTTTGCTCTATGACATTAAGGAACAACGCAATTCTATCCTGTTCCTGTGCTGTGGGGATATTTATGGGCATTGCAAAAAAAGTGTCATCCTTGATACTCACCCTATCATGCCTTGCACCGCTGTCACCGGACATATAGATATACCGATGCCATGCCGACGAACGGAAGTACCATTCAAAATACAGAGGATTGATCTCCTGCTTTGCTCGGAAACACAGGTACAATGGGGACACTATTCCTGCTTCTGGATATTTATAACTGCTTATGGGACCGTAGGGCGCATCGGTAGATTTCCGGGGATTATAAACAAAATCATTTGTCTCGATGATATAGTACCCACCTGTATTGTCGCTGTTTGCGATGTCCTTATCAAAATAGTCACGCTGCGGAATAAGCCCCTGCTTTGCTGAATTACAGATAACATTGGTTATCGCCCCATCAGCATTTTTCTTGATATTTTTGGCAAAATAGTCCGAGAGGAGTGCTGATTTCCACGGCTCATCAAAGCCCGGGAAGCGAAGTTTCGGACGCTTTTCGAGACCGTTACTTGAGGTTTATAATGCCCTGATTATTTCTCCATCAGATAATATCTGTGGAGGTGGTCAATATGACTAATAATACACAATTTAAAACGCTGCTGAACACTTGGCTAAATCAAAAGAAGCCGATGATCACACCGTCAACCCATGCCAGCTTCACGCTAATAGCCGAAAATCACTTGATACCGCACTTCGGCAAACGGAAGATTGGTAGCATCACTGAGCAGGACATTCAAAGCTACATATCGTATCTCTATGAATCTGGGCGGTTGGACAAGTCTGGTGGTCTCACTGTGAAAACTATTCGAGATGTTATCCTGGTACTTCGCCTTGCTATGGAGTACGCCTACAAAGAGAGGGCGATACCGCTGCTCAACTGGGACTTAATAGAGTACCCAAAAGAGCTGGGTGTTAAGAAAGTGGTATCGCTATCCAAAGATCAGGAGCAAGCTCTTATTCAGTGCATCTACATGAACCTGAATAGGAAAACCGCTGGCATTCTCATTGCACTGTTTACTGGGGTGCGGATCGGTGAACTTTGCGGCTTGCAAATGAAGGACATCTCGTTGACGGACAAAACCATCAGCATCAACAAAACCGTCCAACGCATCTACGACAAGAAAAAGGGAGAGTCCTATCTGCACATAGGACCACCGAAGACCAAAACATCAGCTCGTACCATTCCCGTTCCGTCGCTGCTCATGAACATTATCAAGAAGTTTTACACAGAAAACCCCAACCACTACTTCTTGACCGGGAAAACAAAGCCGACAGAGCCTCGCACATACAGGCAGTTCTTTTCTCGTTTCCTGAAACGCAACGGGCTACAAAAGGTGAAGTTTCACGAGATCAGACATACATTTGCAGTACGGGCAATCGAAATACCGGAGTTTGACATCAAATCTCTCTCCGAGATTTTGGGACATAAGAATGTGTCCTTTACGCTGAATGTCTATGGCAGCGCAAATCTCCAACAGAAAGTCAAGTGCATGAATCTTCTGAACGATCTGCTGTAAACAAAAAAGAGCCTCAGCCGACATCCGAACGGATATTGACTGCGGCTCTTTGTGTTTTATGATATTCTAATGACGGCGCAAAACGACCTTTATCCTGACATTCTTTCGGTGAAACTTGTGCAGACAATAAAAAAGGAAAATTAGGATAGAATTTTTTATGGAATCGTGTTATAATACTTCCAAGCCACCAATTCATCAGTCTCAAGCAAAACCCGTGATAGGATGGCCCAGATAGATTTTTGATAGCAAAAGTCCGAATAGACCTTAGGATAAGGATAATCTGTATCAAATAAAAACACGACGAATCAAATCCGCTATACAAAAAAGTTTAGAAATGGATTTAACTCGGCGAGTTTGAATAGGATATACTATTTTTAGGCAAAAGATATTGTTGCGTCCACGATTGGTCGCAAAAACGAAAATCCCCAGTGTTGTCGCACTGGGGGTTTTCTATTCCATTTTTGGAGCAGGAGGCTTAATCCTGAGGCTATACTCCTCTTCATCTAGCCATTTGCAGATGTAGTAGGCAACTACGCTTGCCAAAATGGAGAGGATAAAAGATATTGTCGTATCGTACACGAGGGTCACCCCCTTTCCGTACCTGTATCGGGGGTGGTAGCTGTATGAGTATAGCATAGAGATTGAAAATAGTCAAATATTATCAAAATATACTATCTAATGGATATAATGAGTAGGATACCAGCAGGGACAGAGAAAGAGCCAGCGTACTCAATAAAAGAGCCGGTGTTCCTGTCCACGTGGTTTTATGTTTGAAAGGAATCTGTTGCGAAAACATAGTGAACTCACTATAATGGAATCAAAAGAAATAGTGAAAAAAGGATCTTCCTACAAGATGCAAATAAATGCCAATATAGGAAGTTCCGAGAAGGGCGGGTAAGAAAAAATGATGATCTTGTTGGAACTTGTATTGTACTGTCTTCTATTCTTCTTATTAGTAAAGGGCGCGGCAAGAAATAGTGGACGAAATTGCCTGTATTTTTATTCCAAGGAATACTTAGATGAAGCTCAGAAACGAGGAATCGCAGACAAGGAAGCTACGATGAAAAAAGGAAAACATTTTATGATTCCATTTTGTATTGTCATGCTTATTGTTTTGGTATTGATTCTTTCTGTTTGGAATCAAGTCACTGATTTTAAGACAGCCTATCTTCAGGCGTATCTTTTTCTTGTGGTCATGAATTGGTTTGATGGCATTATAATTGATCGCCTGTGGGTAGGTCACAGTAAAATCTGGAAAATTGAAGGAATGGAAGGCGTCCCATATCTTAAATCATGGAAGACAATTTTTATAAGACGAAGTGCTGGTACCGTATTGTATCTACTCATTGCACTTGCGGTAGCAGGTATTGTGGTGATGATTGGATAAAAAAATAAAGTAAGTGCCACAGGGACACGAAAAGTGCCAGTGTACCTAGTAAAAAAGCCGATTTTCCCCGGCCCCCGTTTTGGGGCCTTTTTATTTTGGAAAAAATTTTAATTATCCGCACATAATCACAATTGCATCGTTAAACATAATGAAGCAGAGAAGAAAGAGGAGGATGTAGAAGATAGCGATGGATATTGAGGAACAATACGACAAAATTTTCCACTATTGTTACTATCGAATTCGAGATAAGAATGTGGCAGAGGATATTACGCAGGAAGTGTTTCTGCGTTTTTATAATAGCAATTATGTGGAGCAGCAGAAAGAAATCCGTTACTTATATACGATAGCGCGCAATTTATGCATTGATGAATATCGAAAAAGAAATATCTATAAGTCGCAAATAGAGCAACTAAAGAGACGCGATGGAACTGGGCAAACAGGGAAAGCAGAATCGGATGGAGGCGCATTTGCCGAAACGATAATTGAGAAATTGTATATCGAAAATCTACTAGCTGCGTTATCGGATGAGGAACGAGATTTGCTTGTACTTCGGTTTGTAAATGACGAACCGATTTCGCTGATCTGTGACGAATTGAACATATCGAGATTTGCGCTGTATCGAAGGATTCGAAATATCAAAAAGAAATTAAGGAAAGCAACAAAAACATCGGAATCATCCAAATGAATGAGAACAACAGAGTGGATGAAATGATCAAAATAAGAGAAAACAACGAAGGGAGGAATGATGAATGGATAAGAAAACAAAAGAACTATTAGTAAAGATGGCCGGGCAGCCAGATTCCTTAAGAAAAGACAAATTTATCAGAGAATATAGAAAGTATAATGAAGAAAACAACAAGAATACTAGGAATAATGAAAATAACGTGATGAGCAAAGACGGCTGGAATAACAAGAATAACGAAAACACCAAACGAAACACGAATAACGAGACCACATTATGCTTTATCATGTCTCAATTTTCCTACATCAGCTGGTATGTTTGGTGCATTTCACTGTTTGTTTTGATTGCGGCGATTTTCATAATCGTGATGAAGGTCGAGTCTACGGATTCGATTACAGTAGTTTCTGCTAGTATTCCATTTGTCGCAATGGCAGCAGTCATGGAATCGTTTCGCTCAAAGTATTATGGAATGTCGGAACTGGAAAGTGTCACAAAGGTTTCGTTTCGAGGAATTTACTTCGCAAGAACGAGCTGCATCGGAATGGTACATATTGTAATCTTATCATGTTTGATCATCATGATTGGAAGAAATAGTGAAAATGGATATTTGGTGACTGGTGCAATGATTTTGATTCCGTATCTGATTACTTCTATTTTAAATACGAAAATCGAGCGAACTCAGATCGGAAGAAAGAGCATTTTTGCTTGTATTACAGTGTCCGTGCTAATTTCAGGAAGCATGATTCTTCTGAACAACCAAATGAAAAACCACAGAGACTTTTTGCCGTCAATTCAACCAATCATCTGGTACATAGTAATACTGGCACTGATGGCAATCCATTTCTTTGAAATAAAAAAGACAATACGACAGGAGGTGTACGCATGGAACTGACAATTGATCGCTTAACAAAACAATATAAAAATAAAATCGCAGTTGATCGTTTGTCCTTTTCACTTACGAAAGGAGTAACTGGTCTGCTCGGTGCGAACGGAGCCGGAAAAACCACGTTGATTCGTATGTTGTGTGGAATTCTAGTACCGACAAGTGGTGAAATCACATACAATGGAATCAGTGTATCAGATGAGCACTATCGAAATGTATTGGGCTATCTTTCTCAGGAATTTGGCTATTATCCGGAATTTACCGGGAAAGATTTTCTGATGTATTTCGCTGCGCTGAAAGGATTTACAAAGAAAGCGGCAGAGGTAAGAGTAAATGAACTTTTGGAACTGGTGGGACTCTCACAAGTTCAAAAAAAGAAAATCAAAACGTATTCAGGCGGAATGAAACAGCGGCTTGGAATTGCGCAGGCACTTATTAATCGCCCAGAGGTCTTAATATTAGATGAGCCAACCGCAGGATTGGACCCAAAAGAACGAGTCCGTTTTCGTAACCTGATTGATGAAATTGGAAAGGAAAGTATTGTCCTGTTATCAACCCATATTGTATCGGATATTGAGCACATTGCAGATCACATCATTATGATGAAAAATGGGCAGATTATCTGGCAGGGCTCGCACAAAGAAATCGAGGGCGATCTTGAGGATTTTTATATGGAACAATTTGATGATGCCGAGGATACAGTTGATTCTTTCACTGTTTCAGAAAACTCAGGTGACTTAGGTGATTTCAGAAAGAGAGGGCACAAATGAAAAATTTCGGACTGATTTTTCAATATGAAATCAAAAAAATAACGCACAGAAAGCTTTGGCTCATTGCCTTTGCAGCAATCCTTCTTTTTACTATTCTTCTTAATCTCTATACTATTTTTGATTTCTCTGTTGGATGGAGTGGCGCTCAAGTGTTAAAAGCAAATAAGAATAATGATGGACTGGTAATTGATAAATCGGCTTTTTTCAATGGAATTCCGATCTATTATGTCAATGATTCCGATGAGCTGGTCGAAGAAAAGGTCAGCCCATTAAAATACATTCAGATGCAGCGACAGTTTGCGATGGAGTGGTCTGGAAAGCCAATCGACAATGAAACAATCCGCGAAATGCAAGCATTTATCGACGAATATGACTTTGTAGGCGAGAAGAATTATTCTTATGGGTGGAGCATTCAAAATTATTACTGGGTGTACCGGACAATTAATTACATGGGATTAAATCCACGATATGAAAACATGTCGGAGGAAAACATTAAAGCAAATATTGAATTGCAAAGAGATTCCACGAACGATGGGGAGCAGCTGACAAAAGAAGAAAAAGAATACTGGTCCAATCATACGAAATTGGAGTATCCACTGAAAATGGCGTATACGTGTGCTTATAAGAAAATAATTGACAAAGTCCATTGGATCAATCTTGTCTTATTATTATATGTGATCGTCGTTTTATGCGATGTCTGCACGGTAGATCGGACAAGACGGCTGAGTCCAATCATACGGTCAACACAAAAAGGTACAAGAAAAGTAGTCATTGCGCGCTTATGTGCTGGTATGACAGTAACTATTGTATCCGCGCTAGTTCTATATGGCTTTACCGCAATCTTTCAGTTTGGCTTATTCGGAGTAGACGGTTTTCACACACCGATTCAGCAAATCGGAGGATACCAATGGAGTTCACTGATGATTTCTGCTGGTCAGGCAGTTTTGCTAGTTTACCTTATGAGCATAATTCTATGTGTAATGACCGGTGCAATCACAATGCTTCTTTCAGAACTGTTGCAAAACTCGATTGGTGCCATTTTGCTGCCCTGCGTATTTTTACTGTATTCGTTATTATTTGACAAATCAATTTTTCATCGAAATAGGCAGCTTTCGCAACTGTGGCAGTATTTTCCGATACAGAGAATACCAGAAATTTTATACGATGGAAGAATGGTATCGGTCGGCAATAAAATGTTTGAGGCAGTTCCTTTGAGCCTGACAATATATTTTAGTTTGAGCGTGCTTGCATTGACATTATGTGCCATTATTGCTTTTCTGCGAAAGTGTGATCGAAAATAATGGATTTTTTAAAGACCAGAGGGACAATAAAAAGGCCAATGTACCCAATAAAAGAGCCAGCGTTTGAGCCGACCCCCAAGAGTTAGACCAAGAATCTAACACTTGGGAGGTTGGCTTTTATGATTAAATATAGTTTTGAACAAAAGAAGGCACTCGTTACTGCCTATCTGAATGGTGAAGGCGGAATACGTACTGTTATTAAAAAGTATGGTTATTCAAATCGTTCTCAACTTCAAAGATGGATTGTTGCATATCAAATGTATGGAGATGATGGACTAAAAATTTCGCAAAAAACTTTCAACTACTCTTTTGAAAAAAAGCTTACTGTGGTAAAATTATATTTGTCTAGTAAACTTTCGTATCAGGAAGTCTCTTTGCAAACAGGCATTATAAATCCGAATCTCATTTCTCACTGGGTTTGTCAATACCGATCTGGCGGTCCTGATGCATTGAGGCCAAAAAAGAAAGGACTACAGAAAGCATTGGATACGAATACGCCAAATGGAAAAATTCTTTCAAGATTTGAGAAAGAAGATACTGATACAAGTATTGAACATGTAAAAGAATTAGAAGCGGAGCTTAATGAGTTAAGAATAGAGAATGCGTTTTTAAAAGAACTGAGGAGACTGCGATTAGAGGACGAAGCAAAAATGAGAGAACGGCGCGAATCATCAACAGTCTCCGAAGAGAATTTAAACTAAAAGACCTTCTCTCGTATACTGGCATGGCAAAAGCAACCTATATGTATTGGCAAAAGAGATTTAACCGAGAAAATCCAGATCAAGATCTTGAAGAAAAGATACAGAAAATTCAAGAGAAGAATAAGAATTATGGGTATCGAAGAATATTTGGAGAACTGCGGAAACAAGGACTTGTTGTCAATAAAAAGAAAGTTCAACGAATTATGAAGAAACTTGGATTACAGGTAACATCGTTTACCAGAAAAAGCAGAAAGTATAATTCATACAAAGGTAAAGTGGGAAAAACGGTCAAAAATAGAATTCGTAGAAGATTTTATACATCGATTCCCCATCAGAAAATTACTACAGATACAACCGAATTCAAGTATTATGAAGTAGATAAAAAAGGTCATATGACAATGCATAAGCTGTATCTGGATCCATTTATGGATATGTATAATGGAGAAATTATAAGTTTCCGCATAAGTAAGATTGCCTCATTTAAAAATGTAGCAGACGCATTAGAAGAAGCAATTGAGAGAACGGCTGATTGTCCATACCGAAGAACCTTTCATTCGGATCAGGGATGGGCGTACCAAAAGAAGACATATGTTCAGAAATTAAAGAAAGAACGAATATTTCAAAGTATGTCACGAAAAGGTAACTGTCATGATAATGCTGTTATGGAAAATTTCTTTGGATTACTCAAACAAGAAATGTACTATGGAGAGGTGTATTACAGCTACGAGAAACTGAAAAAGGAAATTGAACGATACATAAAGTATTATAATGAACAACGAATAAAAGAAAAACTAGGTTGGATGAGTCCAGTGGAATATCGGCTCACCCACTTGGCTGCATAAAAATGCGTAGCAGCCGAAAACTGCTACGCTAAAAAGTCTAACTTTTGGGGGTCACATCAGTTCCTGTCCCCCTGGCGGTTTATTTAAAAGAGTTTTTTGAAAACTTTTTTTTGCGATGATACAATATACCAGTAAAGAGAAAAAGCATAAAGCTGAGATGGCAAGCTTTAAAAGCAAGTTTTAAACGTAAGTTTCAAATGCAAGTTTCAAATGAAAACTTCAAATGCAAGCTACAGCTGCAAAGTACAAGTGCACTGTAAAAATACACGATACAGAAAGGATAAGGGATGTCTGACACAGAATTTGAATCATTTGTCATGAACGCAGGGCCGGATATTCTGAGGTTCTGCCGTATCATTACAAATAATAAAGAGCAGGGAGATGAGTTATATCAGGACGCGATGGTTTTGTTATTGGAAAAGCGGGCGTCATTGAAAGCAGAGCAAAATAGCAAAAGCTATGCGTTGTCTGTTGCTGTTTTGCTGTGGAAAAACAAAAAGAAAAAATATGCAAACCGTATGCGAATCGCGCCAGTCAGCAGCTTGGAAGAGCATCAGGAAACGGCTTCTTCATTTGCGGCGGATTGGGACACGACACCGGAACAGATGATGATCAACAAACAGGAGATTGCAGAGGTGAGAAATGCAGTGCAGATGCTACCAGAAAAATATCGAATTCCAATCTGCTTAAGTTACAGTGCTGGGCTGACAATGGAAGAAATTGCAACATGTATGAAAGTGCCGGTCAATACGGTGAAAACAAGAATCCGAAAGGCAAAATCAATTTTAAAACAGGAATTGGAGGCGAGAGGAATTGACAGATGAGCGATTTGAACAGTTGATGAAGCAGGCATTGAAGCCTGAAATTGATGGGCGAGATGTTGTGATCCAAAAAAATACAAATAATTATAAAAATAGAATGAAACGAAAAAGAAGGTTGCGTGTCTGTATAACAGCAGGAATTGCTGCGGCTGCCTGTGTGGTTGCAGGTGTGCAGCTCAATCGTTTTGGAAATGGACAAGTACCGTATACAGAAACAAAGCAGGATTTTGTTACAAACAAAACATCATCTGCATTTTCACTTTGCGTTTATGCATCGGAGCTCAGTTCGGAAAATTCGGTGGCGTTAAACAATGAGAACGGAAATTCGTGGGTATTCGGTATGAGATCAGACAGTGATATGCTCAGCTATTGCATCGCTTTTCCTGTTTCGTGCAAAGGTGAACAGATAAAGCAGATCACATATACGATTAACAAGGGGGCGTTTCAGATCATCGGGGAGAATCCTGAGAAGTTTTGCACACAGATGACTCTATATACAGAGCAGACAATGAATTTGCCAAGAATTTCTCAAAACAAGGATCAGCAGGAAAGTGTTCTGTATTGCACTTCCTATACCATTGATTATGAAAATCAGGATGCGGGGTGTTTTGTTAATATTTGTGGATTCACGGCGGATGATGAGCAAACAGAAAACTTATTTTTTAAGAGTGAATCAATTGAGGCAGGAAAATGGACAGAGAAGTTAAATTCGATTCTTTTCGATAAAATACAGGTTACAGTTTGTGTAGCGTTTGAGGATGGCACAAGTAAAACTCAGACGATTGCAATAGCGGCAGCAGCTAGTGATGCAAACAGTACGTATGAGAAAGGGCAGACACAGAAGGAGAAATTGATTCAGTATGAGATGAGGTGATCGAATGAGAAAACGAGGAAAAGTGAAAAATGTTTTGACTATTTTTATAATAGTATTATTTTCTTGTACAGCGGTGATAGGCAACAGTAGAACAGGCGTGATTGAAAACGTGATGGCAAAAAATGCTGCCGATGTAGATATTCTGACGATTAAATCAAGAGTATTCACAGGGGAGGAGATCATTAAAGCATGGCTAGACACGGATACACTTGATGAGAATTGCTTAACGGTATTAGCGCAGCGTGGGACGGCAGCAGTCACGACGACCTATGATACTGGAAAGCAAAAAATAACAGTGAACTGGAATCAGGGAGCATTTAACGGTGCTATTGTTCGGATAAATGGACGAGAAGAAAAAACCAGAGAAGAATGGACAGCCCGTTGGTTAAAAACTTTTGAGAATCTTGGAATTTCAGTCGATGATTCTTATGAAAAAAAGTGGCAGGGTGAAAATAATGATGAAGAACATGATATTTATTATATAGAAGAAAATGGAATTCATCTGTGTCCCAATGGCTATTCACTGGGGGATTTGGGACAATGTTGGGGACAGTCAATTGATATTACAATTGAGAAAGATGGTTATTTTGTATCCTTTAATAATGTATCAGAAGTAATTGCACGGGAAGAAAAGAAAGGACGAAAGCTGATTTCTAAAGAGAAAGCCATACGGGCATGTCTTGACAATTATTTTTGGGATCAAAATGCGGAGGATGAAGCGGGCGTATTAGTAGAAGAGGCTTCCTGTGACATGGAATACCTGATGATTGATAAAGGATCCGAGAATGACGAGAGTGTGTGTGATATTGGCTATTATGTGCAAATTCCAATGTCCGATACAGACGGTGGAAATCAGTATGTGATTGAAGGTTTTGTCGATGGAGAATACCCGTATTGCTATGCGACTGCAATGACGGCAAATGTTAATCAAACAGATCAGAGCGAATAGGAACGGAGGGATGCATATGATCAGACGGGAAGCAAGGCGGATTGTGACGTCTCCGCTAGCATGGTTTTGTGTCGTGATCTACGCGGCAGTTTTGTTGATGGGAATTGCAGAGACGTTAAAAATAAAAGAGGCAATATCGGATCAGGGATGGTTAGATTTGTTGTGTGTGTCAGAAGAATATGGCATTACAACTTTGGTGAAAAATCTGGTATTTCCGATGAGTGTTGCATCGGTATATTTTGATGAAAAAAAGGGAAAATGTGATTGGGTAAAAATGATGCGGACAAGTCGGCTTCGCTATTGTGTGACAAAAGCAATCGCGGTATTTGTTGGCAGCATTTTTCTATATATGATGAGCGTGTTCCTATTTATTGCAGTTGGAAGCATGATGCATCCTGAGATTTTAAAGACTGCCAATAATTCGTATTTTCTGGTCGGTGAAATGTGGCAGAAATGGATCCAGGATGGAACGTATTGGGGTGTATTCTTTTTGTATGTAGTTTTGAATTCGCTTCAAGTTGCTGCGTGGTCCTCGATGTTAGGGTTATGTGTTGCTGCTTTTAGTGAAAATCGATATGTGGTTGCAGCTGTTCCTTTTTTTATCAATAGGATATTTCTTTATCTTGGAGATATGATTGATTGGCTTTCGATCGTTAGTCCATATAGCTATCAGCCAATACAGTTTTGGTATACCGGTACGCAGGTGGATCTTTTCTGGCTGGCTTTTAAAAATTTGGCAGTAATGTTTTTATTTACCTGTATTTTTATAGAGGAAATGAAATGGAGGGCATCACATGGCTGATAGAAGAACAAAGAAAACGGCAAAACAAATCTTTGGCTACGCACGTCTGAATTTTCATATGGGAATGCGTCAGGGAAAAAATCTGGCTGTTTTATTGTGCATGGGCTGCTTTTTGCTTTATTATCTCGGTGGCATTCGTGGGTATCTGGCATCGGAAGAAGAAACGGTCAGTGTGCAGGAGTTATTTCTGGCTATAATGAATACGCATTATACGGCAATGACAGTCTGGGTTGGCTATCTGCTTGTGATCTGTGATATTCCATATAGTGAGAAGGGGATTTACCCATATCTTATTCGCACATCTCGAAAAAGTTGGTTACTTGGTCAGATTTTATATCTGTTCTTGGTAACAATTTTCTATTTTTTTTATGTGGGACTAGTGCTTGCAGCAGCAATTGTTCCTCATATTTCATTTCGTATCTCGTGGACAAATGCTTTTGTCAAAATGCTGAATGCACCATGGAGATGTGGAATAAAGAATTATTTTTCTTTTACGTTTTCGCTAATAAAGCATAATTCACAGTATGTTGTGGTAGTACGACAACTCTTTTTATGTCTGCTTGTTTCGATGACTCTTGGCATGTTGACAATGGCGATTCATATGCTGTGGAAAAATGGCCCCGGTATATTGGTTGGCGCAGTGGCTCTGGCATGTGATTATCTGGTAACGGCGGTATTGGATGCGATTGTAGGACTTCGCTATTTTTCACCTCTTACATTGAGTCGAATTTCAGCACTCAGTACCAGCGTAAATGATCGGTTCAATCCATCATTTTCGTATGCGTGCCTATTTCTTGGCGGTTTGTTTGTGGTTTCACTGAGCATTAGCATCTGGAAATTAAGGCGCTATGAGTATGGGCGATAATGAGTATGATTGATGATGAGTATAATCGATAATGAGTATGGTCCATAAGCCAATAAGGGTGTACAAGAACTATTTTTGAGAGAAAGGATGCAAGATCAATAGTCAATGTTTTTCGGTCTAACATTATAATTATATAGGAAGGAACGTGACGTGTATGAATGATTATATTCAATTAACAAATATCAGTAAAACGTTTGGAAAGCAGACTGTGTTGCAGCCGCTTACAATGGGGTTTGAGGAAGGAATGATTCACGGCATTATCGGGCGAAATGGTTCTGGTAAAACCGTTTTGATGAAAATGATTCTGGGTATTTTGCAGCCGACAACGGGAACGGTCATAGTGGGAGATAAGCGAATCGGAAAGGATGTGGATTTCCCAGAGAGTGCGGGTGCGATCATTGAGACGATTGAGTTTATTCCATATATGAGTGCATATCAAAATCTGGCAGACATCGCAGCGATGCGCGGCAATCTGTCAAAGACTCAAATAAAGGAAGTGCTAGAGATGGTCGGCTTAGGAAATGTCGGAGGAAAGCATGTATCAAAGTTTTCCATGGGAATGCGACAGCGTCTGGCGATCGCACAGGCAGTAATGGAGTCTCCGAAGCTTCTGATATTAGATGAGCCGATGAATGGCATGGATGAGAAAGGCGTGGAGGAGATGCGGCGGCTGATTTTAGCGAGAAAAGCGGCGGGTACAACGATCATCCTTTCCAGTCACAATATAGAAGATATCCGTATCTTATGTGATCAGGTGTACCGCATAGATGCAGGAGTTGTCATGAGAGAAGTTGAATGAGAAACTGGAGGAAAATAAAAGCTTGAAGAAAAAGTTAAAATGTAAAAAAAAAATTGACAAATACATTGCTATTCTCCGCTTAGTAGCATATAATAGATTTTATAGATACGAAGGGAGAAATGAAAATGAAGTTTGATGAATTATTTGACCAGCGTAATCTTGTGGCGATGAATTTGAAAAATTGCATTCGAGATCGTGGCTTTACGAAGATTTCTCTTGCAAAGAAGGCAAACATTTCAAGACCTACGTTGGACAAAATTTTAAATGGAAGTATTGATAATAAAAGTACATTTGACAAACATCTTCAGAAGATTTTAGCTGTTTTGAATCTTTCAGTAGATGATCTTGTCTTTTTTGAAGCTAAGCCCAAAACGGTAGATGTGGTATATTCTGAGAATGCACCAAATGATTATCAAATGAATAAAAAGGCACAAAAGCAATATGGTTTGCTTATGGATGTTCTTGATCTTTGCGAAATTTATTATTGAGAGGTATATCGTTATGAGCGAGAAAATTGTAGCAGGGAATCTTGATGAGGTAATAAGTAAGAATGCAGAGATTCGCGATGAAATGCGAGAAAAAGCACTTCTGATACGTACCAATTGGAATAGAATGCAAATTAGTTCGTCGAATCAGTTGGCAATGCAGATTTTAAAGCTTTATGGGTTGGTTCAAATGCCACTTGATAATCAGTATTGGAGTGGGGCAATTTTTGTAAAAAAAGGTAAAAAAATTCCAGTAATCAATACTGCATTACCTAGAGCAAACCAGTATTTTACAGCATGGCATGAAATTTATCATTTGATTTATGATGTAGTTTCATTTAGTCATATTATTGAGACAGAGACAATAATGGAAGAACGCAAAGCAGAATATTTTGCGTCACTGATGCTGTTGGGAAATCTGCTGCCATATTATACAGAACTGCCAGAAATGGATTTTTTATCAAAGATATTTCATTGCATGGATACATTCAGTGCACCGTATAAGGCTGTTCTAATTGCGCTTTATGAAGGTGCAGTTCAAAATGAAAATCAAAAATTAATGTCTTTGATTAAAGAAAACTTTGATAATTCATTTTCTGATTTGGCAGATAGGTTTCGGAAACTTGGATTAGATGATAACCTAGTAAGACCATCCTATGTAATAAATGTTGGAATATTGCAAGCAAAAATACAGGAACGAATCAAACAAGATCCTGACTTGAATTACAATTATGAGAATGAGCAGTTTTTGAGTAACATTATAAGAGAAGCTAATTTAATGACGGAGGAGAAGAATGCTTAATATACCAGAATATCGGAATTATAGTGGTGAAACAAAAATTGCTCTCATGGATAATTCGACAGTTGCTTTTCTAGAACAAGTTGAACGTGCGGGGATATCTGCAAAGGAATTACTTATTGGATATGAGGTTATACTGATTCCTAATTGGGTTTCAGAGGAAATATGTGATTCGATATATCGAAAAAATTTTATTGAGAGCTTAGTAGCAGATGGTCTTCCCATTTATTTTATTGCAGAAGAAAATTATACGGATTTAGCAAATGGCGAGGAGGGAAATTTATATAAAATTGTATTTGCTGCGGTATCAACACTTGCAGCAATGAGAAGCTATCTTCATCGTCATGTGGAAAAGAGTGATCCCTTAGATATGGAGGAATATGCCATTTGGTTAAGTAATATGTACCAGAATTGGCCGTTGTCAATTATTACTACAAAAAGTGGGCGCGAAAAGAAGAAAAATGCTGGTGAAATATCGCTAACTATTTTAGCAGAAGTTTTTTCATGGTATTATCCAAATATAGAGTCAATTACAATGTACACACAAGACAGAGACTCATATGATTATCAGACAAATGCACGTAATTATTTAAGAGATACTTTCAAAAATCAGGTATCAGTGGATGTAAGCTATAAATCAAATGATTTTTTGCTGTGCCAAATGTATCGAAAAGGCATGATAACTCTTAATCAAGTGAATGATTTGAGAAATGATGAGAGAGTTGTTGTTTATACGAATAATCGCGAAGATAAATCCGTTGCATTAGCTACGAAAAAGACGAACAATCAAGAATTTATTAAACTACTGCAAGATGTCAATGTGCAGATTATTTT
>OLPI01000848.1_pt1 | contig 28317 bp, 20 predicted proteins | sample 1672361 | NCBI WGS metagenome assembly OLPI01 (sample SAMEA3136675, study PRJEB25190) | human gut metagenome
GCCGCAAAGCCCCGTGGTTACGGGCTTTGTAGCCCAGCGTCAACTATTCAAACTCTATAGTTCCAGGTGGCTTACTTGTCAAATCGTACATTACTCTATTGACCCCGCGCACCTCGTTTATGATTCTGCTCATTACCTTTGTCAATACTTCGTAAGGTATTTCTGCAGCTTCTGCTGTCATGAAATCTACAGTATTTACTGCACGAAGTGCAATGGCGTAATCGTATGTTCTTTCGTCGCCCATTACACCTACGCTACGCATATTTGTAAGTGCTGCAAAATACTGTCCTATTGTTTTATCCAATCCGGCATTTGCAATTTCTTCACGATAAATTGCATCTGCATCCTGTACCATTTTAACTTTTTCGGCTGTTACTTCACCGATGATACGGATTCCAAGTCCCGGACCTGGGAAAGGCTGACGGTATACTAAATATTCAGGTATACCCATTTCTAAGCCGGCTTTTCTTACTTCGTCCTTAAATAAATCACGAAGTGGTTCGATTATTTCCTTAAAATCTACACAGTCAGGTAATCCACCTACGTTGTGATGTGACTTAATTACTGCTGATTCGCCACCTAAACCACTTTCAACAACGTCAGGATAAATTGTTCCCTGTACAAGGAAGTCAACTGCTCCGATTTTCTTTGCTTCTTCTTCAAAAACTCTGATAAATTCTTCACCAATTATTTTACGCTTCTGTTCAGGTTCTTTTACTCCTGCTAACTTGCTGTAGTAACGTTCCTGTGCGTTTACACGGATAAAGTTTAAGTCATATGGGCCGTCAGGACCGAATACTGCTTCTACTTCATCACCTTCGTTTTTACGAAGTAAGCCATGGTCTACGAATACACATGTAAGCTGTTTTCCAATGGCTTTTGAAAGCATTACTGCTGAAACTGATGAATCTACACCACCTGACAATGCACATAAAACCTTACCATCGCCAACTTTTTCACGGATTGCCTTAATTGATTCTTCTACAAATGAATCCATTCTCCAGTCTCCTGAACACTGGCAAACTCCACGAACGAAGTTGTATAACATCTTTGTTCCTTCCTGTGTGTGAAGTACTTCTGGATGGAACTGTATTGCATAAAGTTTCTTTTCTTCGTTTTCTGCTGATGCACAAGGGCAATCCTTTGTGTGTGATGAGATTTCAAATCCCGGTGCCACCTGTGATATATAATCAAAATGACTCATCCAGCAAACTGTTTTTGGTGAAACATCTGCAAAAATCTTTGACTGAGTCTTGTCTATTAATACTTCTGTCTTACCATATTCACGTACATCTGCACGTTCTACTTTTCCGCCTAACACATGCATCATAAGCTGTGCTCCGTAGCAAAGTCCTAACACTGGAACGCCTAATTCAAATAATTCTTTTGAATATGTTGGAGAATCGGCTTCATAACAACTATTTGGTCCACCTGTTAAGATGATACCCTTTGGGTTCATTGCTTTGATTTTTTCAATGTCTGTTTTGTAAGAATATATTTCACAATATACATTACATTCGCGAACACGTCTTGCAACCAACTGGTTATACTGACCACCAAAGTCAAGAACGATTACTAATTCTTTCTTCAATGTATTTCCTCCTAAAATGGTGCCTGCACCATACTACTGTAAAAGGTAATTGCTATATAAAATCTAATTACCTGCTAATTTTTAATTCTACCCTATTTTTCTATTTAAAACAAGTACACTGTACTAACTTTTATATTCCCATAACTTATAACCTGACTGCTCTCTATATAAAAAATATTTTTAAACTTATACATCTTTCAGACTCATAATATACTTTCACACGTGCCTAAATTTTAATATCATTTCAAGTACTTATAACGAAGTAAGAGCACCTGCCCTACTTCCTCGTACGACAGATGCTCCCTATTTCAATACCCTAACTTTACAATTTTGTTAACAACCGCAGGTACTTTTTATTAAATGAATCTTCTCGGGAATTTCTTCTGTACACTATTCGTTTCGATCGCATTCCGAATATCTGCATACCTAGTATATTCCTTACTATTTGTCCTGCTTCGACTTCACTATCTACCTTAACCATAAGATGTTATTCTTCATTGAATTTTCGTTTTGAATAATTCCTATCCTATCCAATTCTTTGTAACATCTCATCCAATAATCACTACTTAAACAATCTTCCGTTGATTGCCATGTTAGCAGATATCACTGGGTAAAACTCCTTTCACCACTAAACTTAGATACTGTTGTTATTAGGTTGACATCTAATAACAAGTGGGTCGTTAACTTCTTTGTAGAAGTCTTTTTTAGGTATTTAATACGTTTTTGTTTGTATGTTCAATATAGCACAATTTTCCCTTATTTTAAAGGGGGTTCAAGCACTTTTTTCATCTTTATAAACATTGCATAAATGCCCTTTTATTTAAACATTTTTATGAATCGTTTTTTTATAAAAAATGACTATTGTCTCTCTAACATCTGCTTAACATACTTGCCGGTATAACTTGTTGGATGTTCTGCAACCTGCTCAGGTGTCCCTGCAACTACAACTGTTCCACCACGGTCACCACCGTCAGGTCCCATATCAATTATATAATCTGCCACTTTTATTACGTCCAGATTATGCTCAATAACCACTACTGTATTACCTTCATCTGTTAATCTGTGAAGAATCTCTACTAATTTATGCACATCAGCAAAATGAAGACCTGTTGTTGGTTCATCCAATACATATATTGTTTTTCCTGTGCTTCTCTTACTTAATTCTGTTGCAAGCTTAATTCTCTGTGCTTCACCACCCGACAATGTTGTTGACGGCTGTCCTAATTTTAAATAGCCAAGACCTACATCATACAATGTCTGTACCTTGTTAAGAATTCTAGGCACATTCTTAAAGAAATCCAATGCTTCTTCCACTGTCATTTCAAGAACATCATAAATAGTCTTACCTTTGTAACGTACTTCCAGTGTTTCCCTATTGTAACGCTTTCCGCCACAAACCTCACATGGAACATATACATCAGGAAGAAAATGCATTTCAACTTTTAAAATTCCGTCACCTGAACACGCTTCACAACGACCGCCTTTTACATTAAAACTAAATCTTCCCTTCTTGTAACCTCTTTCTTTTGCATCGGTTGTTGCCGCAAAAAGGTCCCTTATCATATCGAACATTCCCGTATATGTTGCCGGGTTTGAACGTGGAGTTCTGCCTATTGGTGACTGATCAATATTTATTACCTTATCAAGCTGCTCCATTCCCTCTATCTTCTTGCATTTTCCGGGAATTGTTCTTGCCCTGTTTAATTTTCTTGCAAGACTCTTATATAATATTTCATTAACAAGTGAGCTTTTACCTGAGCCTGAAACACCTGTTACACATGTAAGTACCCCAATTGGCACCTTTACATCAATGTTCTTTAGGTTATTTTCCTTGGCTCCAACTACTTTTAAGAAACCTTTTGGTTTTCTACGTGTTTTTGGAACAGGTATTTTAATCTCTCCACTTAAATATTTTCCTGTAATTGAATTAGGATTTTTCATTAAATCCTCTGCAGTTCCTGTAGCAATAACCTGTCCACCGTGTTCTCCTGCTCCCGGACCTATGTCAACCACATAATCTGCTGCACGCATTGTATCCTCATCATGTTCAACTACAATCAAAGTATTTCCCAAATCTCTTAAATGCTTCAACGTTGCAAGAAGCTTATCATTATCATTCTGATGCAATCCAATACTTGGCTCATCCATTATATAAGCAACACCAACCAAGCCTGAACCTATCTGAGTTGCCAAACGTATACGCTGAGCCTCTCCACCTGACAAAGTTCCCGTAGCTCTTGAAAGACTAAGATAATCAAGTCCAACGTCAACTAAGAATTGAAGACGTCCTTTAATTTCTTTCAAAATCTCTTTTCCTATCTTTAGCTGAGTTTCAGTCAATTGCAATTCATCCAAATACTGGCGCAAATCTCTTACAGACATTTCTGTCATTTCATAAATATTCTTATCTCCAATAGTTACAGCCAACGATTCCTTTTTAAGTCTCTGTCCGTGGCATGTTGCACATGGCGTAAATCTCATAAATGTTTCATATTCTGCCTTTGTTGACTCTGCGCTTGTTTCACGATATCGTCTTTCTACATTTTTAATTAATCCTTCAAAAGCAATATCATAAACTCCAACACCTCTTTGCCCCTTGTATCTTACGGCTACTTTTTCACCATTTGTTCCATAAATCAAAATATCATGTATCTCTTTTGGATAATCCTCAAAAGGCGTATCAAGAGAAAAATTGTATTTTAAAGCCAATGCCTGAAGTATCGCATTACTAAAACTCTTTCCGTCATTTGCACTCTGCCACCCCAATACTACAATTGCTCCCTGATTAATGCTTAAACTCTTATCAGGAATAATAAGGTCTTCGTCAAATTCCATCTTGTATCCCAAACCATAACAGTCAGGACAAGCCCCAAAAGGATTATTAAAAGAAAAACTTCTAGGCTGTACTTCGTCAATACTTATTCCACAGTCAGGGCAGGCAAAATTCTGACTAAAAGTCATCTCTTCCCCACCAATAACATCTACTATCATTAGTCCGTTGCCAAGCTTTAAAGCATTTTCAACAGAATCTGTAAGACGCTTTTCAATTCCTTCACGAATGCTAAGTCGGTCTATAATAATTTCGATACTGTGCTTTATGTTTTTTTCTAACTTAATCTCTTCAGTTAGTTCATACATATTGCCATCAACTCTTACTCGCAAATAGCCACTTTTCTTAGCACTTTCAAATACTTTTTCGTGACGTCCTTTTTTTCCTCTTACAACAGGTGCCAATATCTGAAACTTAGTACGTTCTTCCAGCATAAGAATACGATCTACCATTTCATCAACTGTCTGTTTCTTTATTTCACGTCCGCATTTTGGACAATGTGGAATACCTGCTCTTGCATAAAGCAATCTCATATAATCGTATATTTCTGTTACTGTTCCAACTGTTGAACGTGGATTCTTGTTTGTTGATTTCTGATCAATTGAAATAGCAGGTGGCAATCCTTCAATACTTTCAACCTGTGGTTTTTCCATCTGTCCTAAGAACTGTCTTGCATAGGAAGATAACGATTCCATATATCTTCTCTGTCCTTCTGCATAAATAGTGTCAAAAGCAAGGGATGACTTACCTGAACCGCTTAAACCTGTTACTACCGTAAATTCATCTCTTGGTATATCAATATCAATATTTTTCAAATTGTGCTCATTTGCACCTTTTATACGAATATATTTTTTATTGTCTTTCATTTTATTTTCCTATCTTTTTCTATCTTTGTTATTTGGTTATTTTATATCTTTTCCAAATAAATTCCGTTATAGATTTTTAGTTATCTTCCTGCAACTTTCTTAATTCCGCCAACTTATCTCGCATTTCAATAGCCGTTTCAAAATCAAGTTCTGCTGCAGCTCTTTCCATTTTCTTCTTAACCTTTTCGATAAGCTTTTTAAGTTCCTTATAATCCATTGATTCAGGATCTTTCTCAACGTTGCTAATCTTTCTGTCCACTTCTTTGGAGATGCTAATAAGGTCTCGAACAGCCTTCTTAATAGTTGTTGGAGTAATACCGTGCTCATTATTGTATTTCTGCTGAATCTCTCTACGTCTGTTAGTTTCCGTTAAGGCTTTATCCATTGAATCAGTAATATTGTCAGCATACATTATTACGTGGCCTTCTGCATTTCTTGCAGCTCGTCCAATAGTCTGAATAAGTGATGTTTCTGAACGTAAAAACCCTTCCTTGTCAGCATCCAATATTGCAACTAAAGCAATTTCCGGTATGTCCAAACCTTCTCTTAAAAGGTTAATACCAACCAAAACATCAAAAACATCCAATCGCATATCTCTGATAATCTGAGTTCTCTCTAACGTATCTATATCTGAATGAAGGTATTTAACCCTAATTCCCACATCGCGCATATAATCTGTCAAGTCCTCAGCCATACGCTTCGTCAAAGTTGTTACCAAAACTTTATTCTTCTTGGCAACTTCCTTATTAATCTCCGTTATAAGGTCATCAATCTGTCCTTCAACCGGTCTTACTTCAACTTCCGGATCAAGCAATCCTGTAGGTCTTATAATCTGCTCTGCACGACCTAATTCATGTTCCTGTTCATAAACATTCGGCGTTGCAGATACAAACATCATCTGGTCAATCATGCTTTCAAATTCTTCAAAATTAAGCGGTCTGTTATCCTTCGCCGAAGGCAGTCTGAACCCATAATCAACTAAAGTAGACTTTCTCGACTGGTCACCGGCATACATTCCTCTAATCTGTGGAATCGTAATATGAGACTCATCTACTATTATTAAGAAATCATCTCCGAAATATTCCATTAATGTATGAGGTGTGGCTCCCGGCTCCAAACCTGCCATATGTCTTGAATAGTTCTCTATTCCTGAACAAAAACCTGTTTCTCTTAGCATTTCCATATCAAAATTAGTTCGTTCTGCAATACGCTGTGCCTCTATTAATTTGTCTTCTGATTTAAAATATGCTACCTGTTCCTCTAACTCTTTCTCTATATCCTTAATGGCACGCTCCATCTTTTCAGGTGGCACAACATAATGAGAATTAGGGAATATTGCTACGTGTTCAAGCACGTTCTTAATCTGACCCGTTAAAGCATCAATCTCTGAAATTCTCTCGATTTCATCATCAAAAAATTCAACTCTAATTGCACTATCCGTATACGAAGCAGGAAATATTTCCAGATTCTCTCCACGAACCCTGAAAGTTCCACGTTTAAAGTCCATATCATTTCTGTCATACTGTATTTCAATAAGCTTATGAATAATCTCATCTCTATCTCTAATGGTATTCGGTCTTAAAGACACAACCATGTTCTTGTAATCTATTGGGTCTCCCAAACCATATATACATGAAACTGAAGAAATAATAATTACATCTTTACGCTCCATTAAAGCCATTGTTGCCGAATGACGTAACTTGTCTATTTCATCATTAATTGATGAATCCTTCTCAATATATGTGTCTGTGCTTGGAACATAAGCCTCCGGCTGATAATAATCGTAGTAGGAAACAAAATATTCCACAGCATTATTAGGGAAAAACTCCTTAAACTCACCGTAAAGCTGAGCTGCCAAAGTCTTATTATGAGCAATAATAAGTGTAGGTTTATTTAATTGTTCAATAACATTCGCCATTGTAAAAGTCTTACCTGAACCTGTTACACCAAGCAAAGTCTGGAATTGTTTTCCTTTCTTAAAGCCTTCAACTAACTCTTCAATAGCCTGTGGCTGGTCCCCGGTAGGCTTATACTCTGAAACTAATTCAAAATGATCCATATGATTTCTCCCAATTAGCTCTAATCAATATTTGAGTATTTTCAAACCCAAATCATTTATCAACTACTTTTCTTAGTATTGTTACTTGTCAAGTATATCATTCAAAAGAACAAAAGTACAGAGCAAAATCGAATGTTTGTTCTGTACTTTTGTTATTCTTTTATTATGCCTCTATTAACTTTTCATATTCGTCCGTAGGTATTGGCTTTGAGAAATAATATCCCTGAATCACTTCTGCTCCAATTGATTTTAAGAAGTTAACCTGTTTTTCTGACTCAACACCTTCTACTACTACCGAAATATTTAATTTCTTGGACAATTCTACAATAGACTCAACAATTATGTTGTTTCTTTCATTTTCATTATCCAAATTTCGCATAAACGTCATATCCAATTTAAGTACGTCTATAGGCGCATCCTTTAACATATTAAGTGATGAATATCCGCTTCCGAAATCATCCATCAAAATCTTAAAGCCTGCTTCCTGCAATTCACTTATTATTGAATATATTACCTGCTTTTCCTCAGTATATACTGTTTCCGTAATTTCAAGTTGCAAATCCTTTGGTTCCAAATTATATTTTTCAACCAGTTTCAAAAGATTTGATACCAGATTAGTTGTATAGAAATTTACTCTTGAAACATTAACAGAAATAGGAAGTACACTTCCGTTTTTATCCTTTAAATAACGCAATAACTGACACGTTTTCTCCCAAACATAATAATCAAGCCTTGTTATGTAATTATTCTTTTCAAGTACTGTTATAAATTTAAATGGTGGTATCATTCCAAATTTCGGATGTAACCATCTTACCAACGATTCTCCGCCTACAATCTTTTTATGAACAACATCATATTTCGGCTGAATATATATAACAATCTGCCCCTGTTCCATTGCTCCATTTATGTCATTCAGTATGTTCTGTTCAAAGATTAACTGATCTCCCTGTTGTCTGCTATATATACCAACTTTCTTCATTCCTTCTTTTACAGTATCCGTTGCCATCTGTGCCCTGTCACACATAATGTTAATTGGAAGTGTTCTATCATCAACCAAATATAACCCTGTTCGCACAGTTATATTTATTTTCAAATGATAGTCATCAACCAAGTCAAAAGTCTTAATTAAATCGTACTGTTCCTTAGTCAAAAGTGCAAAAAAGTTATCATCTGACATTCTTGCAAGAAGAATATTGTCTCCATCTGTCTGTGAATCTCTGAACATCTTTAATCTGTCAGCCACATGCTTAATAAGCTCATCACCTTCTTCTATGCCATAAATATCATTAACAACCTTTAATCTGTTAATGTTTATGTTCATAATATAAAATTCTTCATCGCTTATTCTAAGTCTTTCAGCAACTTTTTCATAGAAAATATCAATATTATACAAGCCCGTAAGCTTATCAATTTCTACTTTTCTTCGAAGGATTTCATTTTCTTTGCTTTGAATTAATGCATTAGTCTTTTTTGAAATAACAACATATCCAAGAACTATCAATAATATTGCAATTGCAATTCCCAGAATTATCAAAGCAAGATTGTCTTCTATTCGTTCTGTAAGCGAAGCATTATATTTTATTCCGCTGGAATATTTAACACAAACATTATCTATTTCTTCATCTGAAATAGAACTAATCAGCTTGTTTACTACAGATTTCAATATATCATTAACCTGAGCTGAAGCTAACAGACAATATGCAGAAGACTCATTATACTCACTGACTGCTGCCAAACTGTCTGCATAACGTTTACTTTGCATATAATAATTAACTGAATAAATATCATTAATTGCAAAATCAACTTTTCCGGTACGGACAGCTTCCATACATTCTGTTACGCTGTCATATTTCTTAATCTGTTCATCACTGTTTACATATAACAGTTTAGTCTGACTATTATATAATGCATCTTTTACCACAGCTACGCTTGACACTTTATCCTGGCTTATTGAAGTATTCTTACGTTTTACAATTACCTGGTCAACGCTAAAAATATTGTTAGAATGCCAATACTTACCCTTTACTGTTGACACAGCTGAGCCCAATGAATTTCCTATGTAAAATCTATTAGTCCCCTCTTCCAGAAACTTTTTCGGATCACTTACATATTCTATTCGAATTGACAATTTGGACTTTCCGCCCATCAGGTCAAGAACCCCTTTAAATAATCCTGTAATCTTATGAGCCTCTTTATAGCTATATGGAATACTGTCAGCTTTTAATCCAACCACAATCTCCTTGTATCTTTCAATATATTCATTTTCCTCTTTCGTCAAAAGGGGCTGATTGGAATATGCACTTTCACTATAATATTTATCCTGAAGGTGTTGCTGAAAATAAGGAGAATCATTTCTAATTTCATCTAATGCCCTATCTACTTCAGCCATAAATTTTCCATTCATCTTTCCTGTCACAATGTAGAAAGGCTCCTGATTAAATCTGTCAACAACTCTCATTCCTTTGTGAAGTGATATACTTCCCACTGCTGCAAGGTCAATTTTGTTATCCTTTAAGGCCTGAACAATTTCTGTTTCAGAATTATAATATACCGGGGTATAATTTATTTTATTCTTGTTAGCCTAGTTGGTCCATGTTAACATCTGATAGCTGTCTTTTAACATGCCTACTTTTTTGTTATTCATACCTTCTAAATCTTTATAATAAATATTAGATTTAAGATTGGCATATACAATTGTAAACTCGCTTCCAACAGAATAATTAGAAAAAATATAGTCTTTCTCTCTTTCTGCTGTTTTCTGAGCCTGACATATTATGTCGATTTTTCCGTTCTTTAAATCTTTTAAAGTCTGCTCCCATGTATTCTCCACAAACTCATATGTCCAGTTATTGTACTTAGCTATCTCATTCAGATACTCTACGCCATAGCCTTCATAAGAGCCGTCATCCATCTTTTGTATAAATCCCGGATAATCAATATAACCTACTTTAATTACCTTGCTTTCTGCTTTAACAAAAGATACATTAACCGCGCATATCATAAAAAGCATTACTGCAATGGATATTAAAATTTTCGTTTTTTTCTTCATAATTTTGTCCCTTTTTTAATACATCAGCCTCTATAATTGCATATTATAGCATTTTAACGTCACGATAACAATGTAAAACCCAGCCTATTAATATGATTTTTAGACAAATAAATAACCAAAACTTTCGTAAAAACTTTGTCTATTTTGACACTTTACAAATTTAATTTTTTCATAAGCATTTGTCAAAATAAAAAGGAACATTTTTCATTTACCCTTTTACTTATTTTATACAGTTATTCAAAGCATAGAAAAAGACCATACATATATCTTCGTTTTCAAGATATATGTACGGTCTTTCTGTTCATTATTTCATTAATTCCATAATTGTTTCTTTTGCCTTTTCAAGCTGTGTATCGCTTGTTGCATTTTCTTCCAATTCTGCTTCCACATCAGGAGTTATTCCCTTTCCGTGAATGTTTTTGCCACTTGGAGTATAATAATCCTGAACTGTAAGTTTTACCGCTGAGCCGTCGCTTAATGGAAGAATTGTCTGTACAATTCCTTTACCAAATGACTGTGTGCCTACGATTTTTCCTGCATCAAAGTCCTGAATTGCACCTGCAAAAATTTCTGATGCACTGGCGCTGTCCTTATTCTGCAAAACAACCATCGGCATGTCAAGACACTTGCTGTCTGAAGTCTGCTTTTCCTCATTTCCATATTTATCCTTAGTTGAAACCAAATTTCCTTCAGGAAGTATTTCATCAAGCATCTTGCAGACTGTCTCATATAATCCACCCGGATTGCTTCTAACATCAAAGATAACAGCCTTCATTCCCTGCTTCTTCAAGTCATCCAATGCTTTCGTAAACTGGTCATAAGTAACTTCTTCAAACTGACTTATCTGTATATAACCAATCTTTTTCTTCTTATCAAGCATCTTATATTCAACAGTAGGCTCATTAACCTGATCTCTTGTTATTGTAAAGTCAATATATTTCTTTTCGGACTCTCTGTAAACAGTTATGTCAACTGTTGTTCCTTTTTCGCCCTTCATTTCAGTAACAACATTATTAATGTCAACACCAGTTACTTCTTTGCCCTTTACTTTATAAATAATATCTCCGTTCTTTACTCCTGCCTTTGCAGCCGGTGCATCGGCAAAAGCCTTAACTACCGTAATTATTCCTGTTTCAGCATTCTGAGATACCAAAGCACCTATTCCGCTGTAAGTTCCTGACGTCTGTTCCATCATTTTCCGGTATTCTTCTGCCGTGTAATAAACAGAATACGGATCATTTAAGCCTTCCAACAATCCTTTATAAATTCCATCTTCCAAGTCAGATTCATTAACCTTATTTAAGAACTTAGCATCTATAAGTTTATTTATATAATCAAGCTTTTGTGATGTTTTTTCACTGATTGTTTTTCCGGATGTGTTCTGGTTTGCAAAATACAAACCTGTTCCAACACCACCTACCACAACTGCCATGGCAAGCATTCCAAAAAAGAATCCAAGTAAAAAACGGTTCTTATTCTTTTTCATCATGACTCCTTAATTCAAGTTTATTTTAAATAATCCCAAGGATTAACATATGCCCCGTTCTTACGTACTGCAAAATGTAAATGGTTACCCTGTGATGCTCCTGTATTTCCTACAAGTCCAATGCTCTGTCCTGCGCTTACCTTTGTTCCTGCCGAAACTAAAAGTGCAGACATATGCATATATACACTATATACACCATTGCCGTGATTAATACCAATCCAGTTGCCTGCTGTTGTACTATAATTAGCCCACTCTACTGTACCTGAACCTGCTGCAACAATAGTGGTTCCTGCTGATGCCGGAATATCAATACCCTTATGAAATTCAGAACCTCTATATCCATATCCTGAAGATATAGTTGTATGTCCCGGAAGTGGCCATGTAAATCCACCACCTGAAACTGTTCCACTACTTCCTGAATTTCCACTGTTTGAAGTATCTGTTGTGTTGCTTCCTGTATTTGATGATGTATTGCCTGTACTACTATTTGAACTAGCTGCCTGCTGTTTCTTTGCTGCCGCTTCACGTCTTGCCTGCTCAGCAGCTGCCTGCTGTTTGCTCTTTTCTTCAGCAGATGCAACTCTCTTTTCCTGTGCACTGATTTCTGCTTCCAATTCATCAGAAGTAGCCTCATTATGTGCTATCAAATCTTCATAATTCTTAAGTTCCTGCTGCTTTGATGCTGAAAGATTCGTAAGCTTAGTCTGGTCACTCTTCTGCTGTGCATGTATTGTCTGAAGATTCTTTTTCTCAGTTACAAGAGTACTCTTTGCAGAAGCTATTTTCTCTTTAGTCTTCTTCATCTTATTAAGCATATCTCTGTCATACTGTGATAACTCTGTTATGTACTCTGCCTTATTTAAGAAATCAGTTATGCTCTTTGAATTAAAAATCAAATCTATCATCTGAGTATCACCATTCTCATACATATATTTGATTCTAAGCTTCATATCTTCATACTGCTCATTTATGCTAACCTGAGCCTTATCCAATTCCTTCTGAGTCTTAGATATCTTGTCTTCTGTTTTTGATAATTTCTGATTAGTCTTGTACATCTCTGTAGCCAAATTAGTTAACTTCTTATCAACTGACTGAATATACTCCTGTGCATCAGACTTAGATTTCTGTAGTTTATTATTTTCATCCTGAGCCTGTTGCTTCTGATTCTGTAAATCTGAAAGCTTATTCTTCTCATCGCTAACTGTTCCAAATGCATTAATTGGAATAGCAGTAACTGCCAATGCTGCCACGAGAACAAAACTTAATACTTTAGATTTTCTCATTACTTTCTCCTTATCTCTTTCCCTGTTAACTCAATTAACTTTATACCTTTAAGTGCTTTCTCATTGACACAATTGATCCTATTAAACCAATGCCTGCTCCAATTCCAAGTCCTAATGGAACAAGAACCAAAAAAATCTGATGAACTGACGCAAAAGGAATACTGTTGCCAAGTACACCAAATTTAGTCATAATAAGATCAATTAATTTGTCATAAACAAGTCTTATTATAACAAGCGGAATTATTGAACCTAATAAACCGATTGTCACACCTTCTATAATAAATGGTGCTCTTACAAAACTATTAGTTGCTCCAATAAGCTTCATAATTTTAATCTCGTGTCTTCTTACTGAAATACCAATCATAACCGTGTTGCTTATAAGGAAAATACCAACACCAAGCAAAATAATAATCAATGCAATAGACGCATATCCTAACATTTTGCCAAAGTTTGTAAGAAACTCTCTAGTTGGGTTTGAATACTTAACCTGTCTTACACCCTGAACCTTTTCCATTGCTGTTGCAAAAGCTTTCTGGTCGTTAATACTCTTTAAGTAAACTGTGTAAGATGCTGAATTAGCCAATGGATTCTCTTTTGAAAATCCTTCTGCCAAATCAGGATTATCTTTAAAATAATTCTTCTTAAAGCTTTCCCATGCCTGTTCTGCCGATGTATATTCATAGCTCTTTACACGGGAATCTGACTTAATTGTTTTTCCAATATCATCTATTCCCTGCTGGCTTAACCCTTCGTTAAAGAATATTGTTACCCCAACCTGTTGCTCAACTTTTTTTTCCATAAAGTTTACATTTATAATAATTGTAAAAATTACACCTATTAAAAATGTACATGCAGCAATAGTTCCTATTGATGCAAGGGAAAACAGTTTGTTTCTCTTTATGTTTACAAAACCCTGTTTTAAACAGTAGTTTGCTGTTCTAGTATTCATCTGTCTGTTCCTCCCCTTTGCTGTCCTCTACTTTTACACCTTTCTTCATAGTTATGACACGCTTATTCATAGCCTTAACTATTTCCATGTTATGTGTAACAACAATAACTGTTGTTCCCTGCTCATTAACTTTTTCAAGCAGTTTCATAATCTCCCATGAATTTTCAGGGTCAAGGTTTCCTGTAGGTTCATCAGCCAAAATATACTGTGGTTTATTAACAAGTGCTCTTGCAAGGGCAACTCTCTGCTGCTCACCACCTGACAATTCTGACGGATTGGAACGATATTTTTCTGAAAGTCCCACCAAAGATAATACTCTTGCCACATTCTTTTTAATCTCTCTTGGTGACGCACCTATTACTCTCTGTGCAAAAGCAATATTTGAGTAAACATCTCTATCCTGTAACAATCTGAAATCCTGAAAAACAACTCCAACCTTTCTTCTATACTTAGCTGTTCCTCTTGATTTAAGCTTTGATAAATTAACATTATCTACCACTATTGTTCCCTCTGTGGGATTTAACTCTTTAAGAAGCAGTTTGATAAATGTTGACTTTCCTGAACCACTGGCTCCAACAACAAATACAAACTCTCCTTCCTCTATTTCAAGATTTAAATTGCTTAACGCCGGTGCACCGTTGCCATAAGACTTACTTACACCTTCTATTTTAATCATTATATGCCTCCTAATATTCTGCTCTAAATAGAAATATATAACACAAATGTGTTTTTTTTGTGGGTGGGCAAAGCACGTAACAATCCTTGTAATAAAATTTTAATATATTTCCGAATTGAATTTGCTCCACTAGCACAATATGAAGGTCCATAGTGGGCCTTCATATTGCTACATTTTAACTATTTATTTTCTAAAAATCTGTGTTCTCCATATATTTCATGTACTTAACAACCATAAGAGCAATCTTAAATGTAATTGCATCCTCAAATACTCTTAAATCTAGTCCTGTACTCTTCTGCAACTTGTCCAGTCTGTATACTAAAGTATTTCTGTGAATATATAACTGTCTTGATGTTTCAGATACATTCAAGCTGTTTTCAAAGAACTTATTAATTGTTGTTAATGTTTCTTCGTCAAATTCATCCGGTGACTTTCCTTCAAAAATCTCGCTAATGAACATCTTGCAAAGTGGAATTGGTAACTGATAAATTAATCTTCCGATTCCAAGATTATTGTAAGCAATTACGTTCTTAGTGCTAAAGAAAATCTTTCCTACGTCAAGGGCCATTCTTGCTTCCTTGTATGAACGTGATACTTCCTTAATCTCCTTAACAATAGTTCCGTATGCTACAGTAGCCTTAACCATTGCCTCTGTGTTAAGCATGTCCACAATTGTCCTTGCTATCTTTTCAATATCTTCATATCCCTGTTTTTCTTCTAACTCCTTAACAAGAATAATGCTTTTTTCATCTACTGCTGTAATAAAGTCTTTCTTATTACCTGAGAACAATGTTCTAACTGTTTCTAAAGCAACACTGTCCTTTTCGTTCTTTGTTTCAATGATACAGACACATCTTCTTGCATCCACATCAATGTACAACTTCTTTGATCTATTATAAATATCAACAAGGAGTAGATTGTCTAATAATAAGTTTTTGATAAAATTGTCTTTATCAAATCTTTCTTTATATGCAACAAGCAGATTCTGAATCTGGAAGGCAGCCATCTTTCCTACCATAAATACGTCATCGCTTGTTCCCTGAGCTATCAGAATCAGTTCTAACTGGCTTTCATCATAAACCTTAAAAAACTGGTATTCCTGTACTGACTGGCTGTCTGCCGGAGAATTAACAAAGCTAATTATAGCATGTCCAAACTCATCTCCTAACTGGGAAGTACTGGCAATAATCTTTCCGTCTGTATCTGCCACATGTAAATCTACCCTTGAAATACTTTTTATTCCTTCTATTGTATTCTGTAAAATCTGATTTGATATCATAGGCCACTCCTTGTTCTAAAAAATTCGTACATTCTGTCAAACTATATTTTAAACTAGTTTATGACAAAAAACAAGAGAAAAGAGCTAATCAATAGTACTTTTATCTTGTAATTTTTGTCAAAAATCTATTTACCCCCACTCTTGACAAAGAGCCTAATAAAAAGTCCAAAGGAATTTCTTATTAAGTAAAAAAGACTGCCCAAATCGGGCAGTCTTTTGATAAATATATATATTAGTTTGTGATAACTTTTTCTGTATCCTTATCAAAGATGTGAAGTTTTGTAAGATCCATTGCCATAACAACTTCATCACCAGGTCTAGCTGTTGTACGAGCATTAACTCTTGCTGTACAATCGAATCCTTCAAGGTCAAAGTATAAGTATACTTCAGCACCAAGTAATTCGTAAATTCTGATTGTTGTCTTAAATGCACTATCAGGTGACATTTCGATGAAGCTTTCTTCATCATGAACATCTTCTGGTCTGATACCCATAACAACTGTCTTACCAACATAACCACCGTCAATAAGCCTTCTAGCCTGTTCAGCTGGTACTGTAATGTATGTTCTAGCCTGTCCAATGTGGAGCTTAACGTCAGCACCTTCCTGTTCAACTTCTGCATCGATGAAGTTCATCTGTGGTGAACCCATGAATCCTGCTACGAATAAGTTAACTGGCTTATCATATAAGTTCTTAGGTGAATCTACCTGCTGTACAACACCATCCTTCATAACTACGATTCTTGTACCAAGTGTCATAGCTTCTGTCTGGTCATGTGTTACGTAGATGATTGTTGCGCCTAATCTCTTATGAATCTTAGCGATTTCCACACGCATCTGTACTCTTAATTTAGCATCCAAGTTTGAAAGAGGTTCATCCATAAGGAATACCTTAGGGTTACGAACGATAGCACGTCCCATAGCAACTCTCTGTCTCTGACCACCTGATAAAGCCTTAGGCTTACGATCAAGTAACTGTTCAAGGTCAAGAATCTTAGCTGCATCCTTAACTAATCTTTCCTGTTCAGCCTTAGGTACTTTTCTTAACTTAAGACCAAATGCCATATTATCATATACTGTCATATGTGGATATAAAGCGTAGTTCTGGAATACCATTGCGATATCTCTATCCTTTGGTTCAACATCGTTTACTAACTTATCTCCGATGTATAATTCTCCTGATGAAATTTCTTCAAGACCTGCGATCATTCTAAGTGTTGTTGATTTACCACAACCAGATGGTCCTACGAAGATGATAAATTCTTTATCCTTGATTTCAAGGTTAAAATCTTTTACTGCACAGAATCCGTTTGGATATACCTTGCAGATATTTCTTAATGATAAACTTGCCATTTTAAAAATTCCTCCTAGTATTGAAATAGTTTCTCTATCTCGCGTCTGATTGTATTCTAAATCACTGACACTAAAAATGCTATATTGTAAATAAACAAAATAACAAAAAAATCTTTGTTAATATTGCATACAGCCCCTATTATTTATTTAAAAATATGTTACTTTCGCCAATGATTATACGGTGTTCTTTGAGCAATCTGCCGATAGCTCTTTTAAATTCACTTTTGCTCATCTGAAAATCTTCTCTAATTACCTCAGGTTTAGCCTTATCTGTATATCCTAACTGACCACCGTTATTCTCAATGTATTTATATATTTTTTCGGCATCTTCGTCCATTTGTAAATATGCTTTTTTTCTAAGTGAAAGGTCTAATTTGCCATCAGGTCTTACACTTTTTACTCTTGCCTGAATCTGCTGACCGATTTCTAATCTTGTTGTAAGCTCTTTCTTCTGTACAAGTCCGTGATACTTATTATCTACTGCAACAAAAACACCGTACTCAGGATTGTAGTTATAAACTGTTCCTGTTACAACATCATCAGGCTCATATGTTGAGGTACATTTTAAGAACTTATACGCCTTCATTGTTGCACATAATCTGTTACTTTTGTCCAAATATACTCCTACTAATACCTTGTCCCCTGACTTAATTGAAACTGTCTGCTCCTTGTATGGCAAAAATAAGTCTTTTTCTAAGCCCCAGTCAAGAAATGCACCATTCTTTGAAACTTCCTTAACTGTCAAAACTGCTGTTTCGTCTAATTCAACTAAAGGCTTGTTTACTGTTGCTATAAGTCTGTCCTGTGAATCTCTGTAAATAAATACCTTTACTTCATCACCAACATTTGCTCCTTCAGGAACCTGCTTCTTTGGAAGAAGCACCTGTTCTTCCTCTGTGCCAAGATATGCACCAAAATCTACCATTCTTACTATTTCTAATTTTTGTGTTCTTCCTAATTCCATTTTTTGTCTCTCCGTTCTATTTTTTATAGTTTACCTGATATTAGCACTTTTATAAAAAAGAGGTCAGACTTTAACGCCATAACCTCTTTTATCATTACATAAGCATTATTCTTGTAAGTGTCTCTCCACTTTGATTTTCGAAGCTAATACCTATTCCATTTTCTTCGCTATAAAGATATGGTGTAATAATTTCACCTTCCATAGCTTCTTTATTATACACAATATCTACCTCATGGCAAGGAAAATTTGTTGGTAAAAATTCTTCAGCCGCCCTTAAATAATTAGCATTGTTCATATGACCATTGCTGTCTATGTAAGTTTTTAAAACCTTAAACGATTCTAATTTGGTTCTTTCACTACTAAACCTAATCTTTCTTGACGCCTTTATATTATCAAATATCGGTTCCGGCTTATAAACACTTGAATCCTCTTCAGTAATTCTTAAAGGTTTTCGTGTCTGAATATCAATAAGAACCCAGAGGCTGTCTGCCTGAACAAGATAATCTCCATTTTCATCTTTTATGAAATACTGTCTTGAAGCAAACATGCTGCTAAACTTTGAAGGAGATGTGCCTATTGTTATTTTCTGTCCAAACATAATAGGTCTGTTAACTATAACTTTGTATGCAACAAGTACCCACGCCCTGGCCTCTCTTTTCATATAACTTACGCCACGACCAATATCTTCTGAATGAAAGGTGGAGCAATCCTGCAAAAGATTTAATATCTCATGCATTGGAACTTTTCCATTTCTATCTGTTCTGCTGTAACTTACTGTTGTCTCATATAAAAACATTTATTGCCCCTCTTTCTTCTATTATTTACTTAGATGTTGTTGTTTCCGGTACAGTTGTTGTCTCAGGTGCCTTAGTTGTTGTTTCAGGTACCTTAGTTGTTGTTTCCGGTACCTTAGTTGTAGGCTGTGTTGTAACAGGCTTTGTTGTAGGCTGCTGTGCAACAGCTTCTACTACAACTTTAAGTGTTGCTGTTCTTGCAGTGTATGCCTGATTTGAGTACTGTGCCTTATATGTTAATATATATGTTCCAGGTTTCTTTGTATCAACCTTTCCTGTAACTGTAACGCTGTTCTTAATATTTAAAGCATTACCCTTGTAATCCTTAACTGAAGCTACATAATTCAAAGGATTAAATGTGCTGTTCTGTTTAACCTTTACAGTTGTATTCTTCATTGTAAGACTTACCTTGTGGTCTTTTACAACGTATTTAATAGTCTTCTTTACTGTCTTCTTATTTTTGCCCGTAACTTTATATGTAATGTAATATTTGCCCTTGTTTGCAAACTTAACCACACCATTCTTAATCTTAACTTTCTTCTTATTATACTTAACAGTAACTTTTATTTTCGAAGTAATATTCTTGCCTGCTGCTGTCTTTGCAGTAACGTTAGACAAAACATTAACTGAACTGTTTAAAGCTACATCAGGATTCTTTACTGCACCTGAAATAATAGGTTTCTTTGTATCTACTACTTTAAATGTTAAAGTCTTAGTCTTTGAGTTTCCTAAGCTGTCTTTTACTTTAAATTTAATCTTATACTTTCCTAATTTAGATGTTTTAATCTTACCAACTGTAGTAATCTTTGCATTTTTTTTCGTAAGAACGTTGCCTGCTCTGTCTTTTACTGTAATTAAGTCAGACAATTTAACTTTTGTTCCATACTCAATAGTCTTTACTTTTGCAGTAATTACAGGCTTACTGCTCTTGTATGGATTCTTAGGATCAGGATCAGTTGGGTCCCAATCTGTAAACTTACCGTTTGTAATAGGTGTAAATGAAGGTCTCTTAATAGGATCATCCTTCTTTGTTCCTCTAAAAATTACAACCTTTGTTCCTAATGCACAATGATCATAAATCCACTTAGAATCTTTACATAAAAGTCTTACACAACCGTGTGATGCCTTCTGTCCCATTACATTGTATGCCCTAACTGACATTGTTGATTTATCACCATTCTTGTAATACCAAACTGAATGGAATAAGATGCCGGTTGTAATTCTTGTACAATACTGTGCATAACAATTTCCTATCATCTCATGCCATCTGTATTTAACAGGTGTATAAAATGTTCCCGTAGGTGTTTCATTACTTGGTGAACAAATCATAGCCTTTATTGCTTTTCCGTTTTTGTAAACTGTTGTACAGTTTGTTCCTAAGTTAACTTTAATAACATAACCTTTGCTTTCTTTAGCTTCTGTCTTAACTGTTGCTGTGCCTGAAATACCAAATGCCATAACAACAATCATTAATACTGCTACTAATTTTGATGTGATTTTCTTCATATCATTACTCCTTTGCTTATTTTGAAGCCTTTTACGGCTTATTCCCTTTAACATAATTCGCCCTTATTATACTATTTTATTTGGCAATATACAATCACAAACACCTAATTAGTTGTTTTTCATAAGTGGTTCATATATAATGTACTTAAACGTTTTTATTTCACAAAAATATCGTATTTACTTAAAATTTATATTTTATAATCTAAGAAAATGCACATAATATTATGGAGGCTTTTATGTTTAAAAACAAATTTAAACTTTTTATTTTTATGCTGGCAATTGGTTTCGTTCTCATAACATTGGACGTTAATGTTACAACTCCATTTAAATATCCGCATAAATATAACAATTCAGGTTCGGTAATCGGAGAATTTCAGTATTATAACATTGCATCTAACTATAATGCCTGGTGCGATTACAAAGTTATTAACACAAGTTCAGAAAAAGCTGATGAAAATTCACATTATAATACAACAAATGATAATAGCTCAACCAATTCATCAACAAACAACGGTCAGAGCACGGCAAAAGTTATTGACCACGTTTATTTTGGAAATATTTCAGTAGATATTTTCAGTGATGCTTTAGGTTTTCTTCTTATATTTATTGCATGCTTAAACTTAGCTAAAGTTAATAACCGTTTCAAATACGGTTCAGTTACGACATTGTTCGCCTTAATTTTGCACATTGTTATTTTGGCACTTCCATTCTTCACTAACGGAATAGTTCTATGCAATACAGCTCTTGTTTTGGGACTGGCTTATCTTGGAAGCAATGTTATAACTACTTTTATGTTCAGTAGCGGACTTCTTAAGATGTGCACGGACATTTGCTGTAGAGATGAAAGAAAATGGTGCAAAATGATTTGGTTCGTTACTTTTGTTCTACAGATTTTAGTCACATTTGTTTTCTGGATAGGTTCAGATTTCAATATGCTCCTGGCTGTGGGCAGATTCTTTGAAGGCGTACTTGTATTTATGGTAATTGTTTTTTGGATTATTCTGAAACGTACATATTATTATTTAGAAAGGACATGGCTTAATTATGAAAAACAAAATTAATTTAGGAACAAAGTTTATTGCATTTCTTGCTCTTTTTATGTTTAGCATTTTGGCAATTAATGTTTCTGCCAAAGCAGGGCAAATGAAAATGCATGCCATTTATGTTGACAGGGGTGATGCCATTGTTATCGAAAGTAACGGACATTTTATGCTTGTGGATTCAGGTATTTCACAAACATCTGAAAAGGTACTTGCATATCTTAAATCTTTAAACATTCCGAATAAAAAAATTGACTACGTTATATCAACCCACCCTGACGGGGACCATGTTGGCGGTTTTCCTGCTGTTTTCAAAGAATATGAAATCGGTCAGGTAATTTACTCACCATGTACAAAACCAAGCAAAGACTACCTTAGTTTTATAAAAACCGTTAAGGAGAAAGATTGTCCTTTCAGGATTCCGGTGGAAGGTGAAAAATTCAAATTGGGCGATGCGACTGTGGAAGTGATTTATGACGGTTCACAAGGTTCAACCTATAATGAAGCCAGCATTGTTATGCGTGTCACATGCGATAACAAGTCTATTCTCTTAACCGGCGACCTTCCATCTACCATGGAAAATGAACTTCTTAAACAAGGTTATAATTTTAAGGCTGATGTTCTTAAAATAGGTCATCACGGTGCTGCCGCTTCATCATGTGCCAACTTCCTTGACGCAGTTGCTGCACAATACGCAGTTGTTTCCTGCGGAACTCCTGATATATGCGAATTTCCTAAGGAATCAGTACTTCAAAGACTTGCAAGACGTTTTATCAAATTATATAGAACTGCAGATGCTAATGTAGTTATTAATTTTAACAACGGTGTAATTTCTACTTCCAATAAAGAAAACAATCCTTTTGTTTCAATAAAAAAAGGTACGATAACATTGAGTAATAACGTTTTCTACGCAACAGGTAAACAAATCAAACCTACTGTCAATTTGTACGTTGACGGTCAGTTAGTTCCTGCATATCATTACAAGATTACTTATTCATCTAACATTAACACCGGTGTTGCCAAGGTTAAACTTACTGCAACAGAAGTTAAATACGTTAGCGTATGTTCAACTACATTTTTGATTTTGCCTAAGAAAGAAACACTGAAAGGTTCCGTTTCTTCTTATAACAGTGCACATTTAAGTTGGGGCAAGCAAGGTTCCGCAACAGGTTACACAATAATGTATTCCACTGACAAAACATTTAACACGGCATTTAAATATAAATACATTACAAAACCTGAAACTACAAATACTACTTTCAAAAATCTTAAATATAACACAAAGTACTATTTTAAAATCAGGGCATATAAAACAAATGTTGGCTACGGAAAATGGAGCAAAACAGTTAAAATAAAAACAAAAAAGAACCCTGCTCCTGCAACTGTAAAAATCAAGTCAGCAAAGAAATATTCAAAAACTTCTATTTATGTAAAATGGAAAGCTCAGACTGCCCGCGGAAAAAGTGGCTACTATGTCCAGTACTCCACTAACAAACGATTTAAGAAAAATACGAAAACACTAAAGATAAAAACAACTTGGCAAAACTCAGCTACAATTACAAAGTTGAAGAAAAAGAAAACATACTACATACGTGTTCGAGGATATAATAAGCACGGAAAAGGTAATTGGAGCAAGACAATTAAGGTGAAGTTGAAGTAAGAGATACAAAATCTCTTAACTTTTTGGCTTATTTCACAGATAATATTTATATAATAGTTTTTAGAGAATCAGGGCTGGTGCAATGCCAGCCCTGATTGACTTAATATTTTCTGTTTTCTTTCAGCTATTTTTTTCGGCTCCTTTTTTGGCTTTATTCCCCTTTATGTCTAACCCTATATATCACATAGTACACCGCGCCGCCAACGGTTCCGCCCAGCGTGTTGTACACCAAATCCGATATTTGGAACGTGCCAAGGTGGAACAGTAGCTGTGAAAACTCAATTCCAAAAGAAAAAATTCCAACTGCCACGGTAGACTTCCATAGAACTTTTCCAAGTCTTACATCACTTCCAAGAATCTCATCCTTAAACGCCCAAAGCAAAAGCACCGCAAAAGGCATAAAAAGCATAAAATTCTCAATAGGCTCCGTACACAAAGTGCCATCAGCATTATGAAGCCCCCATTTTCCCATAACATCGCCTAACGGATCAAACCAAATATCTCTATTCAAAATCGTTCTAAAAAGAATCATAGTAGAATAAAACACCAAAAGGAAAGCCCTTCTAAATGTAGAGCTTTCCTTAAAATTTCTAAACCATGTTCCAAAAATATTTTTAATCAGGCTTCCCTTCTTCCAGCCGTGTTCCCTTGCGTAAAGAAAAACAAACATAGAAACAAAAGCCATTAGCACTGCTGCGCCAAAAGGTTGATAAAGTGCAGTAAGCACCTCTTTTATAATGTTAGTAATAATATCATTTGCTTTGTCCATAGTAAACCTTTCGTATGGATAACTATTCTACCGCAACATATTGCTATCTGTTACCATACATCTTTTCATAATAATTCTGGTATTCTCCCGAAATAATAGTTTCCCACCATTCTTTATTGTCAAGATACCATTTGATAGTCTTCTTAATACCGTCAACAAACTTAGTTTCCGGCAACCAGCCAAGTTCGTTGTGAATCTTAGTAGGATCGATTGCGTAACGCATATCGTGTCCCTTTCTGTCAGCTACGTATGTAATAAGGCTTTCAGGCTTGCCTAATTCCTTACAGATAATCTTAACAATGTCAATGTTCTTCATTTCGTTGTGACCACCAACATTGTAAACTTCGCCAACTCTTCCCTTGTGAATAATCAAGTCAATTGCGCGACAATGATCTTCAACATATAACCAGTCACGAACATTTTCGCCCTTGCCATATACAGGAAGTGGCTTGTCATTTAATGCATTGGCAATCATAAGGGGAATCAACTTCTCTGGGAAGTGATATGGTCCATAGTTATTAGAACATCTACTGATTGTAACAGGAAGTCCGTAAGTTCTGTGATATGCAAGAACCAAAAGGTCAGCCCCTGCCTTTGACGAACTGTAAGGACTGCTTGTATGAATTGGTGTTTCCTCTGTAAAGAACAAGTCAGGTCTGTCAAGAGGAAGGTCGCCATAAACTTCGTCAGTAGATACCTGATGATAACGCTTAATACCATACTTTCTGCAGGCATCCATAAGAACTGCAGTACCAAGAATATTAGTGTTAAGGAACACTTCCGGGTTCTCTATTGAACGGTCTACATGACTTTCTGCCGCAAAGTTAACAACCATGTCAGGATGTTCTTCCTCGAAAAGTCCGTAAATTGCATCTCTGTCGCAAATGTCGATTTTGCAAAAACGGAAATTAGGGTTGTCCATAACTGGTTCAAGAGTGGATAAGTTACCTGCGTAGGTGAGCTTGTCCACACAAATAATTCTATAATCAGGATATGTATTCAACATATGAAATACAAAGTTACTTCCAATAAATCCGGCTCCACCGGTTACGATAATGTTCATTATTCTTCTCCTTGCGTAAAATCTATTATACTAAAAACTTAAAAAATAAGCTTGTCTTCTGCTACACGAATCAAATGCTCACCATATGGTGATTTTCCATACAAATTAGCTGACTGAATTAACTTTTCCTTAGTAATCCATTTTTCATAATATGCAATCTCTTCTGGGGCGGAAATAACCACTCCCTGTCGATTCTGAACAGTCTGAACAAAAATGGACGCTTCCATAAGACTATCCATTGTTCCTGTATCAAGCCATGCAAAACCTCTTCCAAGAATCTGAGCCTTAAGCTTATCTTCCTTTAAATACATATCATTTAAAGTAGTTATTTCTAATTCGCCTCTATCAGATGGCTTGACATTAGCTGCCATCTTTGACACCCCTGCAGGATAAAAATAAAGTCCTGTAATACAATAATTAGACTTTGGATTCTTAGGTTTTTCTTCTACAGAAATAACATTTCTGTTCTTATCAAACTCTAAAATTCCAAATCTTTCAGGGTCCTTTACATAATATCCAAAAACTGTTGCATCTCCATTTTCAGCATTTGTAACAGCTTCCTTCAGATTTTTTCTAAACCAACCACCATAAAAAATATTATCTCCCAAAATCATGGCACATGGTTCGTCACCAATAAAATCTTCTCCTATTATAAACGCCTGTGCCAATCCGTCAGGGCTAGGCTGAACTGCATAAGACAAATTTATTCCGAAATTGCTTCCATCACCTAAAAGTTCTTTAAATCTAGGTGTATCTGTAGGTGTAGAAATAATTAAAATATCTCTAATCCCTGCCAACATTAATGTTGATAATGGGTAATAAATCATTGGTTTATCATAAACCGGCAACAACTGCTTTGAGGTTACTCTTGTTAACGGATACAATCTTGTTCCTGAACCTCCGGCAAGAATAATTCCTTTCATATTTATCACCTACTTTCTACACTTTAGTATAATATCACAAATTCTATCAACATCTTCCAAATCCAAATCTGCATACAATGGAAGCGTCAAAACACGCTTACTTAAATGCAACGCCACTGGAGTTAAATTAGGATCATATTTACCATGGAAACAATCAAAGGTATTTGTTAAAGGATAGAAATACTTTCTAGCTCCAATCCCTTCATTTCCTAACGCTTCGAAAACTTCATTTCTACTTGATCCAAAGACTTTTTCATCAAAAATTGCCGGAAAGTATGCGTAATTAGGTTTAACATCTTTCTGTATTGGACTAAGCTGTATACCTTCAACACCTTCAAGATGCTCTCTATATCTTTCAACTACTTTTCTTCTCTTCTCAATCTCTTCATCTACATGACGTAAATTACATAAGCCCATTGCTGCACAAAACTCATTCATCTTGGCATTAGCTCCTACGCCGTCAACAACTTCAGGTCCACGTATTCCAAAGTTCTTAAGTCTGTATAATTCCAACCCAAAATCTTTATCCTTAAAGCATGCTGCTCCACCTTCTATTGAATTAAATACTTTTGTAGCATGAAAACTAAAACATGACACATCTCCAAATGAAGCAATTCCTCTGTCTTTATATCGTACACCAAAAGTATGAGCAGCATCATAAATAACTTTCAATCCATACTTGTCCGCTATTCTCTGAATTTCGTCCACATTGCAAATATTTCCATAAACATGAACAGGCATAATAGCACTCGTTCTATCCGTAATAAGCTCCTCAATCTTTGTAACATCCATAGTAAAATCAACTGGATTAACATCACAAAAGACTGGTTCTAAACCATTTCTCACAATAGCATGTGTAGTAGATGCAAAAGTAAACGGTGTGGTAATAACTTCACTATTCTTTGGCAAATTCATAGCCTGTAATGAAAGTTCAAGTGCCATATGACCGTTAGTAAACAAATCAATTTCATCTACTCCAAGATACTCCAATAATTCTTTCTGAAGTTCTTTATGCTTAGCTCCCATATTTGTAAGCCAATGTGTATCCCAAATATCTTTAATTTCATCTATGTATTCGTCTAAAGTTGGCATAGATGAACGCGTTACAAGTATATTCTTCATATTATCTATTCCTTTCGATTGCATTACACTAAGTTCTAATACAGTAACTCTTAATCTTTTAGCAACTCTACTGGTAAGCGTACCAGTTCAATATCTTTTTGACCTAAAACACCTATGTTCGGTGTTAAAATTTTTCTATCCACCTCTTCCCCTTTTAACCACATAATAATAGCTTTTGGCATATCAACTCCTGCTAGATAACTAAACGGAAATCCTCCTCCAAATCTTGCATTCATTTCTAAGACATAACATTTTCCAGCTTTTGTTTTGAAAATATCCATATCTAAATTTCCAATATGGTTAGATTTTTTTGCAATCCTTTCACCTATCTCTCTTATTTCTTCATCATCAACAGTCACTGAACAATCTGTCTCTCCTGAACGCATTGCAATTTTTCTTTTTATACATGTGTTTTGATAGTTGCCTTCTAAGTCATTCATAACATCCAAACCATATTCCTGTCCATCTATCATTTCTTGTATAATTACACACTCTGATATATCTTGCTGTGATTCATATTTTAAATAAGTCTTTTCTACCTCTTTTTTGGTTTTTGCATAAAAAACATCTAATTCTTGCTCGTTATCTGCTTTAAACACCCCTATTGAGCCCATCCCCCATCGCGGTTTTACAATTAATGGATATTTAATTTTTCCTTCTTTTATATAATTCTTCGCCCTTTCAAGACTGCATAATGTTAACGGTGCATTAAAATTATTCTCCATCAAAAAATTATACGTTTTCAATTTGTCATTACAAATTTCTACAAACTTCGAGTTAGATACTAATACGCGTGTTCCAATTTTTTCAAAATCCTTCTTATGATTTGAAAGCACTGGCACATCTATGTCAAATAATGATATAATCGCTGTTATTGAATTTTTCTTACAATATTTTAGCAAAAATGGAATATATTCTTTATCATATATAGTAGGAGTTACCACACTCTCATCTGCCTCTAAAAATGCTGGAGACAATGCTGAACTATTTGCCGCAAAAATTTTTCCTTCTTTACCTAATGCTTTTCTAAAATATTAGGTAAAGAAGGAAAAATTTT
>OLPI01000853.1_pt1 | contig 28194 bp, 25 predicted proteins | sample 1672361 | NCBI WGS metagenome assembly OLPI01 (sample SAMEA3136675, study PRJEB25190) | human gut metagenome
CGGCATATGTACTCTGGTACCGGGTTCGGAGCTCATAGGCCAGGTAGTTCAGCTGCCCCTCCAGAGACCAGTAGTCATAGCCTTGGAGCAGGCAGAAGCTCTGCAGGGCATCAAAACGGCCATCGTGCCATTGGCACAGGCCATAGCTGGTACCTCCGTCGCCATAGGACGTGAGGATAAAGTTGGATTCGGCCTCTATGTTGGCCAGAACGCCGCAGGCAGCGGCGGAATTGAGGCCCAGCTCTGTTGTTAAGAATTCGAAGACGCTGCGCTCTGTCCCCAGGTCTGCCCCATGGGCCCCCGGACTGAGGGGGAGCAGAAGCGCCACGAACAAGGCTGCGGCCACGACAAAACGAAGGACGTATTTTCGCATCAATATGTTCACCTCGGATAAAATTCAAACGCTGCCGAAGCCGGCTTGATCCAGCAGGTTGATGGTGCGCCGGATGTGGGCAGCCATGGTGTGCCGGACGCCTTCTTCATCCCGCTGCTGAAGGAATCCCATGAGCAACTCGTTGTCCGGGAGGGTGGGCTGCGCCAGAAGCGCTTCCACATCCAGGGCAGCCCAGGTTTCGTGGAGGGCATTGTGGATAATGGGCAGCAGCTGCTCCATGTCCCAATCCTCGCCCACGGCAAAGAGCGCCTTGGCAAAGAACCGGTTTACCGTCTCATCGGCATAGCCCAGCACCAAGGCGTGGTGCGCATACGCGGCCATGCCGCGCACGCCGAAGAGAATGAGCGATTTGAGACTGCGGATATCCTCCTGCGCGTCCCAGAGCTGCGCCATGTCATAATCGCCGGTTCGTCCGCACGCGGCAGCGCAGGCCGCGCAGCCCGGCACGAGCCGCGATTTTTCCGCGTGCACGCGGCTGATCATCGCGCGGATGGTCTCATCGTGAAAGCTCACGTTCGTAACGGTCGTGAACAGACCCTCGATGAGAAGCTGCCATGTGCCTGCATTCACGCCGGGCGCATGGTCCGTCGCGCGGGCAAGGCCAATGAGTGCGCCCGTCAGATCGTCCTGCAGCTTCGCCGTACCGGCGCTCTTGCCGCACGCGCCCGCCTTTCCCGTGCAGCCGGTGCAGCCCGCCGTCTGTTCGCACTGAAAACAAAACATCGTGTGTTCCATTTTGAGATCCTCACTTTCATGATTCGGGTTCTTGCGTTTGTGGCTATATTATAATAGAATAAAATCAACAGGTCGGTTGAATTTTCAACGAAAGAGGAAAATATGCAGGAATTTTTATCCGTGATCCGGTCTTCCACGCTCTTCTCCGGTATTTCCGAACAGGAGCTTACGGCCATGCTCGCCTGTCTTGGCACGAAAGCATCGCGTTTCCCGAAGGATGCGCTGCTGCTGCGTGCCGGCGATACGGCGGAATCGATCGGTCTGGTGCTGTCCGGGAGCGTTCTGGTCGAGCAGGAGGACGTCTGGGGCAACCGCAATATTCTGTCCAAGGCAGGGCCGGGACAGACCTTCGCCGCAGCTTATGCCTGCGCACCCGGTTCGGTGCTGAAGGTGAGCGTCGCGGCGGAAACACCCGCGACTGTGCTGTTTCTGAACGTCAAACGCGTGCTGACCATGTGCCCGTCCGCCTGCGCCCGGCACAGCCGCATCATCCGCAATCTTCTCGGCGAGCTTGCCGAAAAGAACCTGCGGTTCGGTGAAAAGCTCACACACATGGGCCAGCGCACCACGCGCGCAAAGATCATGTCCTACCTTTCCGCAGAGGCGCAGCGGCTTGGGACCTGCGAATTTGACATTCCGTTTTCAAGACAGCAGCTTGCGGACTATCTTGGCGTCGAGCGCAGCGGCCTGTCGCTGGAGCTTGGACGGATGAAAAAGGACGGCGTCCTCGAGTATCGCAAGAGCCACTTTCTCCTGCGGATATGACGGAGAAGCGCGGACTTATGGAGCCGGAGAAAAAATAATTGCAGCACTTCTTGCTTTTTTGACTGGACCGTCGTATTATTTTCAGTAAGAAATGGCCTGACACCCGGAGTGTCCATGGATGAGGCTGAAAGGAAAAGAGGCACTGCATATGTATCAGATCGGCATTGACATCGGCGGAACCAACGTCAAGATCGGCCTGCTGGACGAGGCGCTGGAGCTGACCGCCGAGACGTCTGTCCCGTTCCCGCACACGACGGCGGCGGATCTGGCGAAAAAGATCCGCGCGGCAGTCCTTGCGCTGCTGGAAGAGAAGAACGCGGCGCTTTGCGACGTCGGCTCGCTCGGCGCGGTCGTCCCCGGCAGCATCGACGCGAGCGGCGAGACGGTTCTTGACGCGCACAATCTGGATTTCCACAATGTACCCCTGCGGAAGCTGCTGCAGGAGCAGTTCCCCGGCATTCCCGTCTATATTGCGAACGACGCAAACGGCGCGGCGCTGGCCGAGCTTTATAAGGGCGCGTTCACCGGCTGCAAAACGGGCGTTCTGCTGACGCTCGGCACGGGGCTTGGCGGCGGCATCATTCTGAACGGCAAAATGTTCAACGGCGGCATGAACCACGGCGTTGAGCTGGGCCACGCGTATCTGGTCGACGGCGGCGAGCCGTGTACCTGCGGCAATCACGGCTGCATGGAGGCCTACTGCGCCGCGTCCGCGCTCACGCGGGAGGGCCGCCGAGCCATGCAGGCCCATCCGGAGAGTATGCTGGCCGAGAAGACCGGCAGCGACCCGGCGAAGATCACGCCCAAGCTCGTCACCGACTGCGCCAAGGCAGGCGACCCCGCCGCGACCGCCGTTTTCGACGACTATATCGAGCACCTGAGCTCCGCCTGCGCGTCGATCTATAATATTCTCGACCCGGAGGTACTTGCCCTCGGCGGGGGCCTCAGCGCGGCAGGCCCGTTCCTGTTTGACCCCCTGCAGGACAAGGTCAGCAAAAAGTGCTTCTATTCCACGCGCGGCAAGCTCGTCCCCGCCGTGCTCGGAAACGAGGCCGGAATGATCGGCGCGGCGCTTCTCGCGCGCGACGCGGAAGCTTAACGCCGCGCATCGGTTTTTGTTATTTTCTCATCATAAAAGGAGCGATCAATATGGTAAGCATCAATTTTGAAGGCGCAAAGCAGTTTTATGCCAGCCAGCCGGACAAGGCCGCGGCACAGGCTGCGTTTGACACACTGGTAAACGGCACCGGCGCAGGCAATGACTTCATCGGCTGGGTCGACCTGCCGGTAAATTACGACAGGGAAGAGTTCGCCCGCATTCAGGCTGCGGCAAAGAAGATCCAGTCTGACTCCAAGGCGCTTGTCGTCATTGGCATCGGCGGCAGCTATCTCGGCGCGCGCGCCGTGGTCGAGCTTCTGAAAAGCCCGAACTACAACGCTCTGCCCAAGAACACCCCGGACATTTATTTCGCCGGCAACGGCATTTCCTCCGACGCTGTGACGGAGATCCTCGCCATGATCGGCGACCGCGATTTTTCCGTGAACGTCATTTCCAAATCCGGCACGACGACCGAGCCTGCCATCGCGTTCCGCATTTTTAAGGCTGCGCTCGAGAAGAAATACGGCGTGGAGGGTGCAAAGAGCCGCATTTATGCCACGACAGACAAGGCGCGCGGCGCGCTGAAAACGCTTGCGTCCCGTGAGGGCTATGAAAGCTTTGTTGTGCCCGATAATGTCGGCGGCCGCTATTCCGTTCTGACGGCTGTGGGCCTGCTGCCCATCGCCTGCTGCGGCATCGACATTGAAGCGCTCATGCACGGTGCACAGGCCGAGCGTGAGGATACGCTGAAGCGCGGTGTGGAAAGCGCCGCCGTGCAGTACGCCATGAGCCGTCAGGCTCTGTACGCGGACGGCAAAAACATTGAAATCCTGGCGGCCTACGAGCCTGCGTTCCGCTTCATGGCCGAATGGTGGAAGCAGCTCTACGGCGAGTCTGAGGGCAAGGACGGCAAGGGTATTTTCCCGGCCTCCGTTGATCTGACCCCCGATTTGCACTCCATGGGCCAGTATATCCAGGATGGCATCCGCATGCTGCAGGAAACGGTTGTCTTCTTCGACAACTCCAGAACATCTGTTACTGTTCCGTCCGACGAGGAAAATCTGGACGGCCTGAACTATCTGGCGGGTCGCGAGATGAGCTATATCAATGAAAAGGCCATGCAGGCGACCAAGGCCGCGCACATTTCCGGCGGCGTGCCCGTCACCGAGATCCGCCTGCCGGAGATCGGCGAGGAAGCGCTGGGTGCGCTCATCTACTTCTTCGAGTTTGCCTGCGGCGTGTCCGGCTACATGGAGGGCGTCAACCCCTTCAACCAGCCCGGCGTTGAGGCCTATAAGAAGAATATGTTCCACCTGCTCGGCAAGCCCGGCTATTAAGAAACCCAAAACGCCGGAGGATTTCCCTCCGGCGTTTTTTCTATATTAGAGAGGGGGTATTTCCATGCAGCTTCCGGATTCGCTTGCCGGGCGGCTGCTCGGGTGGTACGCGGCGGGACACCGCGCGCTGCCGTGGCGGGAGGACCATGAGCCGTATCACGTCTGGCTGTCGGAGATCATGCTCCAGCAGACGCGCGTGGAGGCCGTAAAGGGCTATTACGCGCGCTTTTTATCGGAGCTGCCCGATATCGCCGCGCTTGCAGCCTGCGAAGAAAACCGCCTGACGAAGCTTTGGGAGGGCCTGGGCTATTATTCCCGCGTGCGCAATCTGCAGAAGGCCGCCCGCGTCATTATGACGCAGCACGGCGGCGAGTTCCCGCGGGACTACGCTGCCATCCGGGCGCTGCCCGGCGTGGGGGATTATACGGCGGGCGCGGTCGCGTCCATCTGCTTTGACGCGCCGGAGCCTGCGGTCGACGGGAACGTGCTGCGCGTGCTCTCCCGCGTAACGCAGGACGAAGCACCGGTCACGCGGCCCGCCGTCAAAAAGGCGTATGAAGCCGCGCTGCGGCCAGCTTATGAGAAAAATCCGGGAAAAAGAAGCGAGCTGACGCAATCGCTCATGGAGCTTGGGGCCTGCGTGTGCGTCCCGAACGGCGCGCCGAAGTGCGCTGCCTGTCCGCTGCGGGAGATCTGCTGCGCCGGAGAAAGCGGCGCATGGTCGCGTCTTCCCGTTAAGGAGGCAAAAAAGCCCCGCCGCGTTGAGGAGAAGACCGTCTTCTTTCTCCAATGCGGCGGGCAGTACGCCGTGCGCAGGCGGCCGGAGACGGGGCTGCTTGCCGGACTCTGGGAGCTTCCGAATGTGGAAGGAACGCTGAGCGCGCAGCAGGCGCTTGCGCTGCTCGACAGCTGGGGCCTCGTCCCGGAGGAGCTGACGCGCACGCGCGAACGGACGCACATCTTTACGCACGTCGAGTGGCATATGCGCTGCTATGACATCCGCGTCTCGGCCCCGGTCGGCAGCTTCACATGGGTCAGCGGCGAACGGTTCCGGCAGGACATCGCGCTTCCCAGCGCCTTCCGCATCTTCTGGCAGCCGGAGGAACCGGCCTGAGCCGTCCGTTCATAAAATGATCCCCCTGCCGCAGTTAGCGGCAGAGGGATTTTTCAGTTTACGCCTTATGCGGCTCCATTGCGTCTGCGAGGGTGTCGGTGATGGCGGCGCGGAAGAGGCTGCCTGCGTTGTCATGGACGATGTTCAGGGCAGGGGCCGTGTGGTTCAGCTCGATCTTGCTGTCCATGTAGAGATCGAGGTCGAGCATGAACACGCGCTCCTCCGTCGTCTCGCGGGTACGGTTGTTGACCTTGCGCAGCAAGCCCGGGCCGGATTTGACGTTGGCCTTCGCGCCGCCGGGCATCTGGACGGTCGCGGTCAGCTCGTTTTTCATAAACGCCTGCTCCTGCGCGTCCTCGTCGCCCATGAGGCCCAGGAAGCCCGGTGTGATGAGCTCCTTCCAGAGGCAGTCCTCCAGACCGAGCGGCGCGCGGCGGAAGGCGTTGACATACCGCAGACCCACGCGGGTGAACCACGAGGGATGATATGTCTCGATAAATACCGCGAGAATGCGGTCGAGCCGCTGGGCAAATTCCTCCCAGCGGGTATAGCCGTAGGTCGAAAGGGCGATAAAGCCCTTGGTGAGACTGATTTTCCACTGCCCCTCGGCGGAAACGAACTGGTAGTTGTTGACCGTTCCCTGCGGGACGGGCTTGCCGTTTACCATCTGCGGCGGCAGCTGCTCGATCTTCTTCTCATACTGCGGATATTCCCGGCGGATGCGGTCCTGAAACGCGGCAGGCTCGCTTGCGTCGATGGACAGGATCTCCGGGAAGCGGAGCTGACAGATCACCTCGACCAGCTGGCGCTTGGCGTAGATCATTCGTTCTTCATTGGAAAACATGGTTCGCACACCTTTCGTTGCTTTTCTTATATCATACTATATTTATCTGAAAATGCAAGATGCTTGGCAAATCCGGCGTTTGGTGGTATACTGATTCTGTATCTCAATTCAGGAGGTTCCGGTATGGATTTTTTGCGGCTTCTCGCGGCGGGACGCTGCGGAGCGCTGGACACGTTTTTCTCGGGTCTGACCTATTTCGGCTCGGAGATCGCGTTCATGGCGGCGGCGCTGCTGATCTTCTGGTGCGTTGACAAGCGGCAGGGCTATTATGTCTTTCTGGTCGGTGCGCTCGGCACGGTCTGCAACCAGTTTCTGAAGCTGGCCTTCCGCATTCCGCGCCCGTGGGTGCTCGATCCGGACTTTCAGATCGTCGAAGCCGCCCGCGCGGACGCGACGGGCTATTCCTTCCCCTCCGGCCACACGCAGAATATCGTCGGCACGACGGCCTCAATCTTTGCGAGCCGGAAGGAAGCATGGGTGCGTATCGTCTGCGTCGTGTTGATGCTTCTGGTGCCGTTTTCGCGGATGTATCTGGGCGTTCACACGCCGCTGGACGTCGGCGTGGCCTTCCTGACGGCGCTGGCGCTGGCTGCGGCGCTCTATCCGGCGTTCCGGACAGAATCTGCCGCAAAAAAGACAGTGCCGTGGCTTTTACTTGGCGTGGCGGTGCTGTGCGGCGGATATCTGATCTACGCCTCGTCCCTCGCCCGGTGCGACTGGCCGGAGGGCAGCGAAGACCTTTCCAATATCACGCACGGCCTCAAAAACGCGTACACCATGCTGGGCGCGCTGCTGGGCTTTCTGATCGTGTACATTGCCGACGAGAAAAAGCTGCATTTTGACGTGCGCGCGCCGTTTTGGGGACAGGTCTTGAAGCTGGTGCTGGGCCTTGCGCTGATCGTCGGCATCAAGGCGGGGCTGAAGCCGCTGCTGGTGTCTCTCTTTGCCGGGTCGCAGGCGGAAAGCTTTGTGCGGTATTTCCTGCTTGTCCTGTTTGCGGGCATTGTCTGGCCGCTTACGTTCCCGTTCTTCGCAAAGCTCGGAAGGAAGGGGAACGCGGCATGACGGCGGCTATGATCGTTCTGGCCGTTTTGCTGGCGGTCGTTCTGCTGGCGCTGGGCCTGTTCCTGTTCGCCTGCCGCCGCAGTCCCGCCCCGGATTTCACGAAGCCGGCAGTCATTGCCAAATGGGGCCGGGCAGAGCAGACGGAGGAAATTCTCGCGGGTATCACGCTGATGCAGGACGCGGAGGATATCTTTCTGCCATCCCAAGACGGCCTGCGTCTGCACGGGCAGCTGCTGCAGCAGCCCGGCGCGAAGGGCACGATTCTTCTGTTCCACGGCTACCGGTCGAGCTGGATCATCGATTTTTCCATTGTCCTTCCCTATTACTATTCGCTCGGATATAATTTACTTGCCGTGGATGAGCGTGCACACGGGCAGTCGGAGGGGGTATATATCACCTTCGGCATTCACGAGCGCCGGGACGCGGCGACGTGGGCACAGTACGCGGCCATGCACTTTGGCCCGGATCACCCGCTGTTTCTGGGCGGGCTTTCGATGGGCGCGACGACGGTTCTGCTGGCCTCCGCGCTGGAGCTTCCGCCGTCCGTGCGGGGCGTGATCGCCGACTGCGGCTTCTCCTCGCCGGAGGCGATCATGCGAAGCGTTCTGCGGGCGCACGTAAAATGGCTCCCGGCGGGGCCGCTGCTGGGACTGATGGACGTCTGCACGCGTGTGTTCGCGGGCTTTTCCATCAAAGAAGCGTCCACGCTGGACGCGGTATCGAAAACGAAGTGCCCTATTCTGTTCATCCACGGCACGGCGGACACCTTCGTCCCCTGCACCATGTCGCAGGCCGCCTATGACGTCTGTGCGTCTGAAAAGCAACTAATCCTCGTCGACGGGGCAAGGCACGGCTACAGCTATCTGGTCGACCGCCCGCGCGTGCAGGCGGCGCTGGCAGCGTTTCTGGAAAAATACACATCACAGGAGGCTATCCAATGAGACAGCAGCATGAGATCACCACTTCCGGCCCGCTGCTCGGCAGCGACGGCAATCTGCTCGAACCCGGCTGGGCGCGTTCCCTGCTCCCGGTCTACCGGCGCGCGGACATCAAAGCCGGCGCGATGCGCATCAAGGAATGGGATTACTATCTCATCACCGACGGCCATATCGGTCTGGCGCTGACCATCGCGGACAACGGCTATATGGGCCTCGACTCCGTTTCCTTCCTCGACTTTGACGGCAAATGGGAAAAAACGACCAGCCGGATGCGTGCGCTGCCGCTGGGCCGGACGCAGCTGCCGGAATCGAGCGCGGAGGGCGCGTCGGAAATTTCAAGGAGCGGCTATGCCCTGGCCTTTTACCACGAGGACGGGGCGCGGATGCTCTCGTTCCACATGGACAAATTTCTGGACAAGGAGCCGATCGAGGGCATTGTCAAGCTCACCGACGAGCCGGCCGAGAGCATGGTCATCGCCACGCCCTTTGACAAGCCCGGACATTTCTATTACAACCAGAAGATCAACTGTATGCGCGCCGAGGGCTGGATCGAGCTGGGCAGCCGCCGGTACGAGCTGACGAAGGACAAATTCTTCGCTGTGCTCGACTGGGGCCGCGGCGTGTGGACGTATCACAACACGTGGTACTGGGGCAGCGCCTCGGGTGAGCTCGACGGCATTCCCTTCGGCTGGAACATCGGCTATGGCTTCGGCGACACCAGCGCCGCAACGGAGAACGTGCTGTTCTACGACGGAAAAATCCACAAGCTGGGCGAGGTCAAGTTTGAAATTCCCATGGATGAAGACGGCTTTGAGGACTTCATGAAGCCCTGGGTCTTCACGAGCGATGACAACCGGTTCTATATGAATTTTACACCGGTGCTCGACCGCAGCGCGTTCATGAGCGCAGGCGTTGTGCTGTCCGATCAGCATCAGGTCTTTGGTCATTTCACGGGCCGCATCACGCTTGACGACGGAACGGTTCTGCCCGTGCGCGACTTCTTCGGCTTTGCCGAGAAGGTCGAAAACAAATGGTAAGCGTATGCTGACCTACGATCTGCAAGCGGGCGATCAGCCGAAATATTACCGGCTCTATACCTGCATCCGCGAGGATATCCTGCGGGCAGAGCTCTTGCCGGGGCAGAAGCTGCCGTCGAAGCGGGCGCTGGCGGAGCATCTGCATATCAGCCTCGCGACCGTCTCCGGCGCGTATGAGCAGCTCGTGGACGAGGGCTATCTCACAGCGAAGCCGCGCAGCGGCTATTATGTCAGCGCCATCTCCCGCCTGCCGCAGAACACGCAGCCGCAGACGCGCCTGCGTATGCTCCCCGCGGACGCGCCTGCCGCGCAGGAGCCTGCGGGCTACGGCTTCCGGTATTCCGCGCTGACCCGGCTCATGCGCGAGGTCATCGCCGACTGCGGTACGCGGCTGCTGGAAAAGCCGCCGCATTACGGCTGTGCGGAACTGCGCAACGCGATCGCGGAATATCTGCTGCGCTACCGCGGGATGCTGGCCCAGCCGGACTGCATCGTCATCGGCTCCGGCGCGGAATATCTCTACGGTCTGATCGTGCAGCTGCTGGGCCGGGAGCGCGTATATGGGCTGGAAGACCCCGGCTATGAAAAGGTCCGGCAGGTCTACGCGGCCAACGGCGCGGTCTGTGAGCTGCTGCCCATGGGCGAAGACGGCATCCGCGCCGGCGCGCTGCAAAACGCACGCGCGTCCGTCCTGCACATCACGCCGTTTCACAGCTTCCCCACTGGCATCACCACGTCAGCGGCCAAGCGCAGCGACTATCTTTCCTGGGCGGCGGAGCGGAACGCGATTTTGATCGAGGACGATTTCGATTCGGAGTTTTCCGAAAACAAAAAGCCGCTGCAGACGCTCTATTCCATGGACCGGCGCGGATGCGTGATCTACGTGAACACGTTTTCGCATTCGCTGGCCCCATCCATGCGTATGGGTTATATGGTGCTGCCGGAGCGCCTGATGGAGCAGTACCGACAGACGCTCGGCTTTTATTCCTGCTCTGTACCGCTGTTCGACCAGTACGTTCTGGCCCGCTTTATCTCGCAGGGCTATTTTGAGCGCCACCTGAACCGTCTGCGGCGGCAGAACAAGGGAAAATAATCGCGAAAACCTCGCAAATTCCGCTGGATTTTTTGCGCGTCCTGTGTTATTGTGATAATAGAAATTATTATTATATTTGAAAGGAATCCGATTTATGTACTGTGTCAAGAAAATGACCGAGGATCTCTACTGGGTCGGCGCGAGCGAGCGGCGGCTGAATCTGTTTGAAAACGCCTACCCGCTCACGAACGGCGTGAGCTACAACTCCTATCTGCTGCTGGACGAGAAGACCGTCCTGATCGACACTGTGGATAAGTCTGTCAGCGGCCTGTTCTTTGAAAACGTCGACCATGTGCTCGCGGGCCGGAAGCTGGATTACCTCATCGTACAGCACATGGAACCCGACCATGCCGCGACCATCAGTGAACTTGTCCTGCGCCACCCGGAGGTGACTGTCGTCTGCAACGCCAAGACGCGCACGATGATGCAGAACTTCTTCACGTTCGATCTGGACAGCCGCGTGCAGCTCGTCAAGGAGATGGACACGCTCACGACCGGCAGACACACCTTTGCCTTCGTCATGGCCCCGATGGTGCACTGGCCGGAGGTCATGGTGTCCTATGACACGGCCACGAAAACGCTCTACTCTGCCGATGCCTTCGGCACCTTCGGCGCGCTGAACGGCAATCTGTATGCGGATGAGGTGAATTTCCGCACGGAATGGCTCGCCGACGCCCGCCGGTACTATACCAACATCGTCGGCAAATACGGCACGCAGGTGCAGGCGCTGCTGAAAAAGGCCGCCGGGCTGGAGATCGAGATGATCTGCCCGCTGCACGGCCCGGTCTGGCGCAAAGATATCGCGTGGTTCCTCGACAAATATATCCACTGGGCGACCTATACCCCGGAGGACGACGCGGTCGTCATCGCCTACGCCTCCGTCTACGGCGGCACGGAAAACGCGGCGAATGTGTTAGCCGCGAAGCTGTCCGACCTCGGCGTGCGCAATGTGCAGATGTACGACGTGTCCGTCACGCATCCAAGCTATATCCTCTCCGAATGCTTCCGGGCCAGCCATCTGGTCTTTATCTCCACGACGTACAACGCGGGGATGTTCGTGACGATGGAAAATCTGGTGCACGATATCGTCCATCACAATCTCCAGAACCGCACCATCGCCCTCATGGAAAACGGCTCCTGGGCCCCGACGGCGGCAGGGCTGATGCGCGCGGAGTTCCAGAAGCTCAAAAACTGCATGATCCTTGACGAGACGGTCACGATCAGGTCCACGCTCAAGGAATCCCAGCTGGCGGACGTTGACGCTATGGCGCAGGCTATCTTCGATTCCATGCCGAAGCCCGTCCCGGCAGAGCACAAGGCCGACGCGCCGGTTGAAAAGAACGCGTTCTTTTCGTTCTCCTACGGCCTGTTCGTCCTGACGGCCCGCGACGGGAAAAAGGACAACGGCTGCATCATCAACACCGCCGCGCAGCTCACCGACACACCCAAGCGCATCTCCATCGCCGTCAACAAGGCGAATTTCACGCATGACATGATCCGCAAGACGGGCGTGTTCAATCTGTCCATGCTCTCAACCGACGCGCCGTTCGGCCTGTTTCAGCACTACGGCTTCCAGTCCGGCCGCGACGTGGACAAGTTCGCGGATGTAAAGGGTATGGCCCGCGCGACGAACGGCGTGTATTACCTGCCGTATTCCACCAACGCCTTTGTCAGCGGCAAGGTCACGCAGGAGATCGATCTCGGCACGCACACGCTGTTCATTGCCGACGTGACCGAGGCCCGCGTGCTCTCCAACGCGCCGTCCATGACCTACAGCTTCTACTTTGCAAACGTCAAGCCCAAGCCGTCGGCGCTCAAAAAGCAGACCGGCTGGGTCTGCAAGATCTGCGGCTATGTCTACGAGGGCGAAACGCTCCCCGCCGATTTTATCTGCCCGCTGTGCAAGCACGGCGCGGAGGACTTTGAAAAGCTGCCGGAATAACCATATCAAGCTTATAAACGGAAAGGAACGATCATCATGTCCCGTGTACTGGAAACTCTGGAACCGAAAGCGGTCTTTCATTTCTTCGAGGATCTGACCCGTATCCCGCACGGCTCGCGCAACACGAAGGCCATCAGCGACTACTGCGTCGCCTTTGCAAAGGAACGCGGTCTGTGGGTGTATCAGGACGCGCTCAACAACGTCATCATCAAAAAGCCCGCCACAGCAGGCTACGAAGCTGCGCCCGCCGTCATTTTACAGGGCCATCTCGACATGGTTGCGGAAAAAACGCCGGAAAGCCCCATCGACTTCACAAAGGACGCACTCGACCTGCGCGTCGAGGGCGACTATGTCTCGGCGAACGGCACGACGCTCGGCGGCGACGACGGCATTGCCGTCGCCATGGCGCTGGCCGTGCTGGACAGCAGCGAAATTGCGCACCCGGCGCTTGAGGTCGTGTTTACCGTCGACGAGGAGATCGGCATGGAGGGCGCGCAGGGCCTTGATTTTTCGCAGCTCTCCGCCCGCCGTATGCTGAACGTCGACTCCGAGGACGAGGGCATCTTCACCGTCAGCTGTGCCGGCGGCGCAAGCGCCAACGTCTCCATTGGCCTGACGAGCGCCCCCTGCGCGCTGGCCTGCGCGCGGCTGACCGTCTCCGGCCTCATCGGCGGCCATTCCGGCCAGGAGATCGACAAGGGCCGCGCAAACGCGAATCTCCTGCTGGGCCGCGTGCTGAACGCGGTGCAGTGCAAGCTTTCCTTCCGGCTCGTTTCCGCCGCGGGCGGTCTGAAGGACAACGCCATTCCGAATGCGGCCGAGGCCGTTCTGGCCCTGCGGGAGGAGGACCTTTCTGCTGCGCGTGAGATCGCGGCGGCCTGCGAAGCGGACTTCCGGAAGGAATACGCCGCAGCCGACCCCGGTGTGACCGTCGCGCTGGAGCCTGCCCCCGCCTGCGATCAGGCGCTGACGGAGGAAGCGACGCTGCGTGTTGTCCGCTTCCTGCTGCTTGTGCCGAACGGCATCGCGGCCATGAGTATGGACATCCCGGGGCTGGTGCAGACGTCCTGCAATCTCGGCATTTTCCATGTGACGGACAGCGTTCTGACGGCGGTCAGCTCGGTCAGAAGCTCGGTTTCGTCGCAGAAGCAGATGCTGCTTGCCCGCATCGACGCGCTGTCACAGCTGCTGGGCGGTTCGCTTCATGTGACGGGGGCCTATCCCGCGTGGGAATACCGGCGCGAATCCCCGCTGCGCGATAAGCTCGCCGCCGTCTACACGCAGCAGACCGGCAAGACCCCGAAGATCGAAGCCATCCACGCGGGGCTGGAATGCGGCCTATTCGCGGGCCAGCTCCCCGGCCTTGACTGCGTATCCTTCGGCCCGGATCTGGCCGATATCCATACCACGCGCGAAAAAATGTCCATTTCCTCCGTCCAGCGCACCTGGCGCTTCCTGCTCGGCGCATTAGAGGCGCTGAAGGACTGATCCATAGAAGCTTCATTGATATGAAAAACGCGGCTCCCCGGATGTGTCCGGGGAGCCGCAATGCGTCTGTATCGTTACCGGTGGGTGCCGACGAAGAAGACGGAAATGACGCCGGGGCCGGTGTGGGCGCCGATGACGGGGCCGACATAGTTGATGATGATATCCTTGACCGGGGTCAGGGCGCGGATCTGTTCGGCAGTGTACTCTGCGTCCTCAATGCAGTCGCCGTGGCAGATGAAGACGGTCTGCTCTGCCGGGTTGATGGCCGTGTCGGCCAGCTTCTGCGCAAGGGCCTTGAGCGCAGCCTTGCGGCCTCTGGCCTTGGTGACGTTCTTGAGCGTTCCGGCGTCGTCGGTGTGCATGACGGGCTTGATCTGCAGAACCGTGCCGACAAGGGCCGTCGCCGCGTCGACGCGTCCACCGCGCTTTAAGAACATCAGGTCGTTGACTGTGAACCAGTGGCAAAGATGCGGGATCGTCTCGCGGACGTAGTCTGCAACCTCGTCCATGGACGCGCCGGACTGCTGCTTCTTCGCGGCCAGATACAAAAGCAGGCCCTCGCCCAGAGACGCGCAGAGCGAGTCGATGGCGATGAGCTTCCGCTCCGGGTATTTTTCCCGCAGCTCGCCGCAGGCGATCGCGCCGGACTGGTACGTCGTGCTCAGACCGGAGGAGAAGCCGATGAAGAGGATATCAAGGCCCGCCTTCAGCTTTTCCTCCATGACGGCAGTGAACTCCGAGACGTTGACGGCGCTCGTGGTGGCGCGTTCGCCGTCGCGGAGCTTGTCGTAAAATTCCCTGAAGCCGATCTCACGGCCGTCGAGATAGTTGGCGTATGTATGTTCCCCGATCAGAACGTGCAGCGGCAGGACGGCAAGATCGAGCTCGTCCGCCAGTGCCTGCGGCAGATCGCAGGAGGAGTCGGTGACGATTTGAAAACGTTTTTCCATGTGTGACCTCCGGTTCTTGATTTCTGCTGCATATTATACCGCGCCGCGCCGCAAAATGCTATTCAAAAATCGACATTTTCGCTCTACAAGTCCGAACGCCCGGTCTACCCGCGGTAGAGTGCCTGCGGCGCAAGGGGTTTGCGCTCCTTCGCCGGGAACGGCTGTGACTATGGAGCTGATCATGCGCAGCGCAGAAAATATTTCTCCCGCGCGCGCTCTTTACTTTTTTCGCGCTTCATGTTAACATAATGCGTACCCCCTTTTTACTCTCATTTTCCCTCGAAAGGAGCCACAGATCATGAAAAACAAGCTGAAGCGGATCGCCGCGTCGGTGCTGACGCTGGCGCTGCTGGCCGTGCCGGTGCTGGCTGCGGCGGAGCCTGTCGGGAGCCGCTCTTTGAACGTTGCGGACGGGACCGTCTATACATACAGCACGCAGGCCGTTACCTCCGATTCCGGCAAGCAGACGAATCTGCATGAGAATATCTTTACCTATAAAAAAGAGGCGCAGGTGCGGCCCGTCGTCGCCTTCGGCTCGACGCTCTACGGCACCAGCCCCATGAACAAGACCATCAAGACGCTTGAGGAGCAGGGCTACAGCATGGTCGCGGGGATCAACGGTTCGTTCTTTGACCGGGCGACCGGCATTCCCTACGGCATCGTCGTCACGAACAGCATCCTGCGCTCCGGCGGCTCTGCCAACGCGGTGGGCTTTCTGGCCGATGGCTCCGCGCTCATCGGCGACCCGACCGTCGCCGTCACGCTGGACTACGGCGCGGATGCGCCGCTGGCGCTCAACTATAACAAGGCCATGACAGAGCAGAACGGCGTGCTCCTGTACTCGCAGGACTACGACACCCGCACCAAGAATACCATTGAGGGCTATCATGTGATCGTCCGCCCGGTCGGCTCCCGTGCGGCGGAGCTGCGCCTGGGGCAGTCGCTGACCGTCGAGGTCGTCGGCATGGTGGAGGATACGAAGTCCTGCTCCATCCCGGAGGACGGCTTCCTGCTTGCTGTTGCGAACGATACCGCCTATAAAAGCGCGCTCGCTGCGCTCAGAGGTATGGTCATGGGCCAGCAGATGACGCTTCAGGTCACCTGCGCCTCCGGCTGGGAGAATGTGACCTCCGCCGCAGGCGGCGGTGATATGCTGGTTGAAAACGGGCAGGTCTGCACGGACTTTACACTCGATTCCGCGAAGAAAATGGCCGCCCGCACGGCCATCGGCGTGACAAACGACGGCTCGCTCATTCTGTATACCTGCGACGAGGCGGGCAATTCCGACGGTCTGACGCTTGCGCAGCTGGCCGAGCGGATGCTTGCGCTCGGCTGCCGGACGGCCCTGAATCTCGACGGCGGCGGCTCGACCGCCGCAGGCGTCACCTATCCCGGCTACGCCTCCGGCGCGACGGCGAATGTGCCGTCGGACGGAAAGCTGCGCGAATGCGCGAACTTCATCTTCCTTGTCCGCCAGAAGCAGGACGCGGGTGCGGCCTCGAAGCTGTATCTGTATCCCTTCGGCGGCTACGCGCTGCCTGGCGCGAAGCTCACCATGACGATCAAGGCCGCTGACAGCAGCTATATGGCGGCGGCAGTCCCGACGAGCGTGACCTTCGGCGGCACGAACGTCACGCAGACCTCCGGCAGCACCGTCACGGTCGAGCCCGGCGCGAGAGGCGCGGCGACCGTCACCGCGGCGGCGGGCAGTCTGCGCGCAAGCGCGACGTTTGAGATCCCCGCCGCGCCGACCTCCATCACCATCAAGCAGGAGGGCAAAAACACCCCCCTGACCGCGCTGCATATTGCGGGCGGCAGCAAAACAGACCTGACGGCTACGGCCTGGTACTACGGCAATCAGGTCTATTCCGCCGATGAAAGCTTTGAATGGGCCGTGACGGGCGAGATCGGTGCAATCGACGAAAGCGGCGTTTTCACCGCCGCAAAAACCGGCACGGATCTGACCGGCACGATTACCGCCTCCTACGGCGAAACGTCGTTCACGCTCAGGGTCACGGTCGGCTCCTCGCAGCCGTTCGCGGACACGAAGGGCCACTGGGCCGAAGGCTATATCACAGAACTGTATTATGCGGGCACGCTGCAGGGCTCCACGAAGGACGGCAAGCTCTATTACCGCCCCGACGCCAGCATGACGCGGCAGGAGTTCATCGTTGCCATGATGCGCTATCTCGGCACGGATCTGAGCGCGTATCAGACCGTTTCGCTCCCGTTTGCCGACAGCAGCTCGATTGCCGATTGGGCAAAATCCGCGATGCAGGCGGCGTATTCGCTCGGCTATCTCACTGGCTCGAAGACAAACGGCCAGCTTCTGGCCAAGCCCGGCGCGACGATCTCCCGGCAGGAGGCCATGACGATCCTCTCACGCACAAAGGACTTCCCCGAGGCCGACCTCAACACGCTCTCCGCCTTCTCTGACAGCGGCAAGATCGCCGACTGGGCGAAAACCGCGCTTGCGCAGATGGCCCAGCAGAAGATCATCAGCGGTTCAAAGGGCAAGCTGAACCCCACCGGCAAGGTCACGCGTGCAGAGGTCGCAAAGATGCTTTATATGCTCTCGGAGCTGTAAGCCGCTATGGACAAAACGCATATGCAGACACATTCAAGATACCGGACGGCCCGCGCATCCTGCTGTTCTGGACGCTGCTTATCGGCGTCGGCGCGGTCGCAGGCGCGGCCGGGATTCTGCTCGACCCGAGCGGCCGGGCGCTGGGCATGGACGCGATGCTCCCGTATTTTCAGGTGCTGCCGTTTGCGGACGTGCTGTTCCGGGATCTGACGTTCTCCGGCTGGGCGCTGCTGATCGTCAACGGCCTGACCAATCTGACCGCAGCCGGACTGCTGCTGGCTGAAAAGCGTGCGGGCGTCACGCTCGGCGGGCTGTTCGGCGTGACGCTGATGCTGTGGATCTGCATCCAGTTTTATATGTTCCCGCCCAACTTCATTTTACAATCGACCTGTTTTATACCGTGAAGGAAGACGGGAAAAAGAAGCTGTGTATCTATGAGCTGAACAGCGGTACCGCATATACGCTCGAAAACGGCAAGACGGAAGCTGCGGTCTGGAACGATCAGATTTTCGTCTGTGACGAGAATGGAAACGCGGAGCTCAGATCGCTGAACGACCCGCTGATCGTGACAAAGGAGTTCAAGCTGCCATACACGCTGCGGTCCACCTCGGCCTATTCGCCCCGCGTGATCCCTGTCGGAAAGAATCTTGCCTTCGTCACAAGCGAGAAAACGGTCGTTCTGATCGACAAGGAACTCAAGGAGGTCGCGTCGTTCTCTACGGAGGCGTAAGAAGCGGCCTGGATCCGAATCAAAAAGCCTTCCCCTTCTCATGCCGTGTGCATGATGAAAGGGGAAGGCTTTTTTCATGATTTCAGCGGGGGAGAGGGGCGATCAGATGATCTTGCCGAGGCTGGCGGTCTTTGCGGCCTGCGCGGCGCGGCGGAGGGCCGCGACGGGTTCGCCCTCAAGGAAGTATGCGTACAGATCGAGGATCATCCCGGCCAGCTCCGAATCGGCCTCCAGCCCGGAGACGTCCTTCAGAACCTTTGCCGCTTCTTCCTTCGACTGCTCAATGCCCGCCTCGTTCAGATAGCGGTACACCGCACCGGCTGCGCCGACGGCGATATACGCGGGCTTCACGCCCTGCTCGAGGCACAGCAGGCTCGAACCGATCAGCCGGTCGGCTGCGCCGAGCTTCCGCGTCGGGTCGCCGCCGACGCGCTTGCAGGTGTCCTTCAGGGCGGCATTGCGGAAGCGGCCCAGAAGATCCGTGATGTGCAGCATCAGGCCATCCAGCTCGACGCTGTACTTTTTATGCAGCGCCAGCGCGCTTTCCAGCATGGCGTTCTGCACGATGTTCAGAATTTCAGGATCGTCGATGGACTGATAAATATATTTCCGGCCCTCGTAGCCGCCCAGATAAGCGCAGGTCGCGTGGCCCATGTTGTGGACGTACAGCTTGCGCTTAATATAAAAATCAAACGGCTCAAACGGAACCATGTTCGTGATCTCCGGAATTTCACCCTTGAACGCGGCCTTGTCGACCGGCAGGAAACCGTAGCGCTCGACACAGACGCGCATCGGATCGCCGTCCTTCATCTCCTCGGTCTGCACGGGCACCATGCGGCCAATGGAGGCCTCGACCAGACCGACCTTTTCATCAAAGTGCTTCTTTTCCTCGTCGGTCAGCAGGTCCTTCAGCATCCCTTCCATGACCTTGTTTGCGTCCATCAGGTTTTCGCAGATGATGATGTTGAGCGGGCGGTCGTCCCGTGCCCAGCGCTTTCTGAGACCCGCGACGATGTTGCCGACGATGAACTTGAGAATTCTCGCGCCAACCGCCGTCGCCATGATATCGCAGTTTGCGATGGCCTCGGAGGCCGCTTCCTGATCGTTGCCGTTGACCGCGGTCACGTGCTCGATCACGACGTCCTCATGTCCTTCGCTGGACACATAGCGGACGGGATACTGCTCCTTTTCCTGCAGCGCCTTCACGACCGGCTCTGCCACGTCGATGAATGTGACCTTATAGCCGGATTGACTGAGCGTTGCGCCGATGAAGCCGCGGCCAATGTTGCCGCCGCCGTACATAACTGCCTGTTTCATACTCTGACCTCTTTCTTTATTTTCCGTAAAGCTCATAGAGCTTCAAAACCGCGTCCTTTGTTTTTACGCCGTCCGACGCGCTGACCTCGCTCAGGGAAGCCGCCGCGCTGCACGCGCCGAGCTTCAGCGCCTCCCGCAGCGGCATATCTGTCTCCGCCGCGTACAGAACGCCCGCGCAGAACGCGTCGCCTGCGCCGACCGTACCCTTGATATAGCCCTTGGGGAGCTTGAGACTTTCAAATTCGCAGTAATTTCCGGCCTCGTCCATGCCGCAGCCGAGTTCCGGGCAGTGGATAACGGCCCATTTTGCCACGCCCAGCTCGTGGAGCTTCTGCAGCGCAGCCTTCATGTTTTCCACGTGCAGCGTGCCGTCCTCTCCGCGCAGCAGGACCCCCGTGGTCTGCTGCGTCTCAAGCTCGTTGATGATGCAGTAGTCCGTGTACCTGAGCGCCGGGGTCACGAGCCGCTTGAAGCGCTCGCCCGCCTCGGAAACAACGTCGATGGACGTCTTCATGCCCGCCTGCTGCGCCCGGTGCAGAAGCCTCGCCATCTTTGTGCCGTATTCCGCGTCCGGCTCGTCCAGATGCGGCAGCAGCAGAATATAGCCGATGTGGAAGATATCGACGTTCAGCCTGTCCCAGTCGATATCGTCCTCACCGTAATAGGCGTTGCCGCCCGCATACTGGAAAAATGTGCGCTCTTTTGTCTGGTTGTTCGACATGACGGCGGTAAACGAGGTGTCGCCGCTGCGCTTGACCATGGACAGGTCGATATTTTTGTATTTCCCCATCTCCTGCAGCACAAAATCACCCTCTGCGTCGTGCCCGGCGAAGCCGGAAGCGACGAGCGGCAGCGCGGGATCGAGCCGCGCGAGATCGGAAATGGTGTTGCAGACCGAGCCGCCGGTGGAGCGCGTGATGCCCTCGGTGATGTGCGTCAGCTCGTTCTGCTTCGGCCATGTTTCGATGGGATAGGTGATATCTACGATCATATTGCCTGCGCAGCAAATGCCTTTTTTCATACTTCCTCCCTGTTTTCAGGCCGTGCGGCCCGGATTCCCTTGTTTTTTGTTCCGGTTACTGTTATTATGAAGGAACGGGGCGGGCTTATCACCGATGAAGATGCGCCTGACGCCCGACAAAGATGCGTTTTTGGTGAAACAAATGGAACTTTACAATGAATATGAGCTGATCTCCCATTCCAAGCTGGCCGACTGCACCATGTTTATCGTCGACATGGTGTACCGCCCCATGCACCTGCATAAGGAGCTGGAGCTGTGCGTGGTGCTGAGCGGCAGCTGCCGTGTCAGCACCGACCGGCAGAGCTTTGAGGCCGGGCCGGGCGAGATTTTGCTGTTCGACGCGGGCAGCAGCCATGAGCTGTGCGCGTCCGGCGCGCCTGCAAGGCTCCTGACGCTGCAGATCTCCGACAGCTTCTGCGCCCGCTTCTATCCGCAGATCCGCAGCATCCGCTTTGGCTGCCGGGGGCTGTCCTCCTGTCTGGGGCCGGAGCAGCTGCCGGCGCTGCGCCGGGCGATGCTGCTGGCGCTTTCCAATTATCTGCGCGACACACCGGAAGCGCCGTTCGCCTGCATGGCGCAGATCAACGCGATCTTTGCGATCCTGCTGGGCGGAACGCCATACCGCGTGCTGAGCGACACGGAAAACATGACGCAGACGCGCAATGCCGAGCGGATGCACCGCATTCTGCACTATCTGGAGACGCACTATTCTGAGCCTGTCCGCCTCAGCGAGATCGCGGAGCGGGAGGGGCTGACGCAGACGTATCTGTCGCACCTGTTCCGCGAGCAGCTGCATATCCCGTTTCAGGATTATCTGGGCAGACTCCGACTGGAGGCGGCGATGCTCCTGCTGCGGCAGTCCGACACGACGCTGACCGACGCAGCCTATGCCTGCGGCTTCTCCGACCCCAAGTATCTGAACCGGAGCTTCCAGAAAAACCTCGGAATGTCGCCGCGCCAGTGGCTGCTGGAAAACCGCCCGGACCCGAGCCAGGCCCCGTCCGCAGAGGACCCGCGTACAGCGCAGCGCATCCTGACGCCCGGCGAGTGCCGGGCGCTGCTGGATGTGCTGGGTGTCGCTTAAATTTTCAGGATCTTCAGCTCTTCGCCGCTGGCATAGGCCTTTTCCATGATGCGCTGGACGTGCACGGCGTCGGACGCAGGCACGACGAGGGGCTTATTGTTGAGAATGGAGTCCGAGAAGCTCTCGATCTCGCGGGTGTACATATTGCCGAAGTCGCCGGGAATCTCGACGCCCACATCGTCGGCGTGGGTCTGCTCGGCGGAATAGGCGACGTTCTTGTCAATGAACACGGCGTTCAGCTTGCCGCCGTCGATCTGGCCGATCATCGTGTCGCCCAGCAGACGACCCTTCGTGCCGAAAAATTCAACGCGCCACTTGGAGGCTTCATCCGGGATATTGAAGTTGGACTGCACAACGCACTGTGCGCCGTTTTCCATGCGCATGAGGATGGTGGACGTGTCCTCCACGTCATACTGCGGTTCGGGGAAGGCGATTTTTTCATTCATGGACGCGACCTCGGTCACGCGCATACCGGTGATGTACTCCATCAGGTCGATGGTATGAACAGACAGATCCATCATCGCGCCGCCGCCGGCCTTGGCCTTGCACTGCCGCCAGTTGCCGGGCTCATACGGAAGCCAGAGCGTAAACTGTGAATAGCCGGACACGACCGTGCCGATCTTGCCCTCGGCGATGGCCTTTTTCATGCTCATGACGTGCGAACCGAAGCGCATCATGAAGCCCGCCGCGATCTTCACGCCCTTGCGTTCGCAGTAGTCGATGACCGCCTGCCCTTCGTCGGACGTCATGGCCAGCGGCTTTTCGATCAGGATATCCTTGCCGTAATCTGCGGCCAGCTTGGCCTGCTTTGCGTGCAGGACGATGGGCGTGGCGATATAAACGGCGTCGACCTCCGGGTCTGCCAGCAGGTCCTCTTCCTTCGTATAGCCGCGCTTTGCGCCGTATTTCTGACGGATTTTCTCAACCTGCTCGGCATTGATGTCCATGACGGCGATCAGCTCCGCGTTTTCGGCCAGCATCATGCCGGGGATCGTCCTGCGATCCGCAATGCCGCCGGCTCCGATCACGCCCCAACGTAATTTTTTCATATGCTTCGCTCCTTTGCAAATCCATAGACCGCCCGCAGCGGTTTATTTTATTATAGCACGTTTCCGTCATGATGAAAAGAGAATTCTGTATCAAAACAGGGAAATCCAACAAAACCCCACAGAAACGCGCACCCGAATTCGCCGAGGATTTTTGCAAGTCCCCTGCAAATGTCAAAAGCTCCTCTTGCAGTCGGCAAGAGGAGCTTTTCATGTTTACAAGTCCTGATAAACCGCTCTGGCGCCGCCGATGTATTTCGGGCGCGTGCGGGCGCAGAGGATGTTGGCCTCGCCGATCTTTTTGATTGACAGGCGAACGGGGATCGCGACGCGGCGCAGGTGCATACCGATCAGCGTGCCGCCGATATCAAGCCCCGCGTCGGCAACAATGGTTTCGACGAGTACGGGGTCTTTGAAATTGGCCCACGCCGTCATGGCGAACGAGCCGCCCGCGTGCAGCTGCGGGATGGCATTGACGATCTCAAAGCCGTGCGCCTCGGCCACGTCGCGCTCAACAACAAGCGCGCGGTTGAGGTGCTCGCAGCACTGCACGGCAAGTTCAATGCCGCGCTCCTGCAAAACGGGATAAATGCCCGCAAACGCGGCCTGTGCGGCCTCAAGGCTCGACCCCTTGCCGATGCGCGCGCCGACCATTTCACTCGACGAGCAGCCGATGACAAACAGCTTGCCGGGCTTCAGCTTCGCAACGTCCAGCAGCTCCGTGACGGCCTGCTTCGCCTGTGCGGTAAGTTCTTCATACATGATTTATTCACCCTTCCAGAATGCCTTATGAATTTCGGGAACCTTGGCCAGCGCGGTGTAGAGCACGACGGACAACACGATGCCGACGGCGGCCTGCACCAGATTGTTCGGGATCGACGCAGCGGCGGCAAGGCCCTTGCCGAGGATCAGCGCCTTATAGCCGAAATACCCGGCGATCATGATGACCTCGGACGGCAGCTCGATGAGCGCCAGACGCCAGAACGGGATCTTTTCGCCCTTCTTGAGCATCGGCCGCAGCAGCAGCGCGGCCACCAGCGCCACAAGGCCCTTGATGATAAACGTGCCGGGGACATAATGCGCGTAGCCTGCCAGCAGATCAGCAAGACCGCTGCCGATGCCTGCGGCAAAGAAGCCGTACCACGGGCCGAGCACCAGCCCGGCAAGCAGGCACATGCCCTCGCCGATGTTGGTATAGCCTGCGACGGTCGGGAACCGCACCAGCATGGTCGTCACGCAGCACAGCGCAGCGAACATCGCGCTCAGAACCAGCATCCGGATGGTTTCGTTTCTCTTTTTCATAGCAGAGTACCTCTCTTGTTGGGATACCCTGATTATATCCAATGCTGATACTATAAAAAGATGCAAAGACAGATATTTTTTTAGGTTCAGATTCAGAACCGCGCCATAATTACAGCGTTTCCCGCGTTGGTTACGGTGTCTGCACCCTCTCCAATGGCGCGGCGCAGGAGCGTGCGCTCGTCCAGACCGCCCTGCCCGTGCAGGACGCGGTACGCGCCCGCGTCGCTGCCGCAGGCAATTTTTGCACCCAGCGCGGCGGCTTTTTTTACGGCGTTCATCTGATAGGCCAGCAGCGGCGTTAAAACCGTATCCGGAAAACGGCCGCAGCCGATGAGATTGCCGATCGTCACGAGCGTCGGCACCCAGACAGCGCCAGACTCTGCCAGTTGACAAAGCGTTTCATCCGTGAGATACGCGCCGTGCTCGATGGAGTCCACGCCGCCCGCAAGCGCCGCGCGCACGGCCTCGTCGCCGTTGGCGTGGGCCATGACGGAAAAGCCTTCGTCATGCGCGCAGGCGATCATGTCCCGGATCAAGTCCGGCGGCAGAGGCTCGCCGGTCAGCACGCCGTATTGGCTGAAATCCATCAGCCCGGAGATCATGAGCTTGATAAAGTGTGCGCCGCGCGTTTTAGCCTCGCGAACAAGCGCACGGTATTCGGCAAGCCCATCAAAGCCGCGTCCGATAAAACCGCCGTAATGTCCGGTTTTATAAATCGGGAAGCCCGGCGACCGGTAGCGTATGCCGTATTCCGGGGCCAGCCTCGCGGCCAGATCGCACACGCCCCAGCGGTCGCCGCCGTCGCGCAGATAGGAAAACCCCAGCGCCTGATAGTGACCCAGCGTCTGCCGGATCAGTGCCTCCTGCGGCGCCGCTTTATGCCGGGCGATGGCGTCTTTCCAGTTGACACCGTCCAGCACCATATGAATGTGGCAGTCGACCATTTCCGTTACGTCCTTCCCGGTACGCAGTGCCGCTCGATGGCAAGCGCCGCGCCGTCCTCGTCGCAGGAGGCAGTTATTTCGTCGGCTATCGCCAGAATTTCCGGACACGCATTCGCCATGGCCACGCCGAGGCCCGCCATCCGGATCATGCTCCTGTCGTTCAGCCCATCGCCGATCGCCATCGTTGCCGCCATCGGCAGGCCGAGGTAGGCTGTCAGACTCGCAATGGCCTCGCCCTTGTTGGCGTGCGCGTCGTTGATCTCAATGTTGCAGGGCATGGACGTGCTGACACTCAGCGTGCCGAAGCGCTCTGTGAGGTCTTTGAGCAGCTGTCTGCGCAGCGCATCGTCCGGTGTGAACAGCTGTAATTTCTGAACGCCCCGGTTCTGCTCCCGCAGATAGGCCTTGAGCTCGTCAATCGGCGTGCGCAGCTCACGCACCATGCGCAGGGCGTACTCGAACGGGATAAACGCGGCGGCGGTTTCCTGCATACTGCGCGTCATCCAGCCCCAGTTGTCCTGATAGCAGTCGTAGATCACGGGGAAGCCGTCGAGATACTCCAGGACCCGCAGAGCCGTTTCCAGCGGAATTTCCGCTCTGCTGACAGCCTTTTCCGCGCGGATGTCATAGACCTGCGCGCCGTTGATGGTGATGGCGTAGTGCAGAAACGGCAGCTTCTGAATGACCTCCGGCATACCGGTAAAGAAGCGGCCCGTGGTCGGCACGATCTCGACGCCTGCCTCTGCCGCGGCATAGAGCGCATCGCGGGTGCGCGGCGTCAGCTCCTTTTGGGAGTTCAGCAGTGTGCCGTCCAGATCAAGCGCCAGTAATTTCACGGAATTCATTGGAAACGCACCTCGATTCCATGCTTTTCACCCCCATGATACCAGAAGCCCGGCAAAAATGCAAGAAGCGCGTGATTTCCGGCGAAGACTGTGATAGAATAGACGCAGAAACCCCTTGCAGGAGGAAATTTATGCTGATATCCGCAGAGCATCTTTCCATCAATTTCGGCAGCCGTCAGCTGCTGGACGATGTGGATTTTTATCTGAACGAGGGCGACAAGACCGGCGTGATCGGCATCAACGGCACCGGAAAGTCGACATTTTTGAAGGTTCTGGCCGGAAAGCTCCAGCCGGACGGCGGGACGATCGCCCGCAAGCCGAATTTGCAGGTCAGCGTGCTTGCACAGAATCCGGATATGCGAGATGAGCTGACCGTTCTGGAGCAGGTCTTTGCCAGTATGCCGCCAGAATTCCGGCAGCTGAACGAATACGAGGCCAAGCGTATGCTGACGCAGCTCAGTCTTGCGGACACCGACCGGCGGATCGGCACGCTTTCGGGCGGCGAACGCCGCCGTGCGGCCCTGTGCGCAGCGCTCATCCACCCGGCGGACGTGCTGGTGCTCGACGAGCCGACGAACCATCTGGATACCGAAATGGTGCAGTGGCTGGAGGACTGGCTGAAAAAATTCCGGGGCGGGCTGGTCATGGTCACGCACGACCGGTATTTTTTGGAGCGCGTCGTGAACCACATCACGGAGCTTTCGCGCGGGAAGCTCTACCACTACGAGGCCAATTACTCCCGTTATCTTGAGCTGCGGGAGCAGCGCGCGCAGATGGCGGAGGCGTCCGAGCGCAAGCGGCAGTCCATCCTGCGTGTCGAGCGCGAATGGATCCTGCGCGGCTGTCAGGCCCGGAGCACGAAGAGCAAGGAGCGCATTCAGCGCTATGAGGAGCTGAAGGACCAGAAGGCCCCTGAGCGCGACAGTACAGTGCAGCTCTCGGCGGCTTCGAGCCGTCTCGGCAAAAAGATCATCACACTGGAGCACATCTCCAAGGGCTATGACGGGCGGACGATCTTCCGTGATTTTTCCTACGGCCTTCTGCGCAGCGACCGCATCGGCATCGTGGGCCGAAACGGCGCGGGCAAATCGACGCTCCTGCGCGTGCTCGCGGGCGAGCTTCCGCCGGACAGCGGCACGGTCGAGCTGGGCGAGACGGTCAAGATCGGTCATTTTTCGCAGGAGGGCCGGGAGCTGGATCTGAACCAGCGCGTATACGACTTCATTTATAGCGTCGCCGCGCAGGTAAAAACGGACGAGGGCACATTCTCCGCCAAGACCATGCTGGAACGCTTCCTGTTCCCGCCTGATCTGCAGCAGACCACCATCGGTCGTCTGTCCGGCGGCGAACGGCGGAGACTCTATCTGCTGTCCATCCTCATGGCGGCACCCAACGTGCTGCTGCTTGACGAGCCGACGAACGATCTGGACATTACGACGCTTTCCATTCTGGAAGACTATCTGCAGGGCTTCCCCGGCCCCATCATCGCCGTCTCGCACGACCGCTTTTTCCTTGATAAGCTGGCGGATACCATCTTCGAGGTGCGCCCGGAGGGCCGCGTCGACGTGTTTACCGGCAACTGGTCCGACTGGGCGCGCAAGCGGACGCCGCCGGAGGAAAAGAAGCCTGAAAAGCAGGAAAAGCCCGCCCCGGAACGTCCGCGCGAGAAGAAGCTGAAATTCTCCTACAACGAGCAGCGGGAATTTGACACCATCGACAGCGTGATCGCGGAGCTGGATGCGCAGCTGTCTGCGTGCCGGCAGGAGCAGGAGTCCTGCGGCAGCGACTATGTCCGCCTGCAGGCGCTCACGGCCGAGCAGGAGCGTCTGACGGCAGAGCTGGACGCGAAAACAGAGCGCTGGGTCTACCTGAACGACCTGAAGGAGCGCATTGACGCGCAATAGAAATATTGCACAAATTTTCCCTCAGGCCGTATACGGATCCGGGACAGAGTGCTATAATATAGACAGAAGGAAACGGAAAGCTTTGCGGTTCGGATGAAGAAGAGGAGGCTTCTCTATGAATCTGAAAACGATCAAGGTTCTGCTGTTCACGCTGCTCGCGCTGACGCTGGCCAGCTTTCTTATTGGCTGCGGCGTGTCCAAGCCGGTGTATTTTCTGTTTACGGCGCTGTTCGCCATCGGTTACGCAGCCGTCTGGCTGCTGTGCTGGCGCTGCCCCTTCTGCGGCGAACGCCTCGGCCGCAGCGACGGCGAGACCTGCCCGCACTGCGGCAAAAGCCTTCTCGCAACCCGCGGGCACCAGACCTGAGTGCGGGATATGATTGAACTGCTGCGATTCTTGTAGGGGCGGACGCCTCTGTCCGCCCGCAGAATGCAGCGTTTTCTCGGAAATCTTCGGCAAATCCGCAACATTTATCGGGCCGACAGAGTCGTCGGCCCCTATGCGGCGCGGTACGAATTCGCCGAAAGGGTTTCGGGTTTGCAGTTGCCTGCTGCAAACGCCTCATAATGAATCTGACAGACAAAACAGAACCGGCCTGCCGCGTGTGCGGCA
>OLPI01000864.1_pt1 | contig 28082 bp, 27 predicted proteins | sample 1672361 | NCBI WGS metagenome assembly OLPI01 (sample SAMEA3136675, study PRJEB25190) | human gut metagenome
ATACAGTATAGCATATCTGGTAAGACGGTTAAAGTGTTTTACTAGATTTTAGTATCAGATAGAGAAATTCTATGCGGCCCACAAGAATATTGCTTTGACCGATGATGAAAAGGGCGAATTTAAAAATTTGGTCTTTGCGTATGCTGCGTCCATAGGGATCGATATCATTCGGGAATCCAGAAAAGGGGCTTCAAAAGAAGTCGCGTTGAATCATATTTTAGAGGATGCCAAACTTCCCTTTGTTCTTTCAAGGCAGTGGGTACTTCGCAAATTTGAGGAGGAAACAACATGAAAGTCAATACAGATGTCCTGCCAAAGCTTACACTGACGGTCGAAGAAGCCGCAGAACTTCTCCGGATTGGCCGTGGAAGTGCATACGAATTGGTGCGCAGTGGACGCCTCCGCGCCGTAAAAATCGGTCGGAGGATTCTGATTCCGTCTGACGCTATAAACGAATTTTTGCACGCCGCATAAAACGCAGGGCAGCGGCCTGCGAAGGAAGGAGACTACGATATGAAAAGAAATGCAAATGGAAACGGCTCTGTGCGGAAAATTTCCGTTGCACGGGGCGGTAAAACATATACTTACTGGCAGGCCCGCTACTCAGCCGGATTTGATCCCGGTACCGGGAAGCAGAAGCAGCACTCCATCACCGGGAAAACGCAAAAAGAAGTGCTGCAAAAGCTGAAAGCGGCAACTGCAGCGATTGATAACGGTTCATATATTGAGCCGTCCGCCATGACCGTTGCGCAATGGCTTCAGAGCTGGTCGGACAATTATCTGGAGGGCATTAAGCCCTCCACGGCCTATCTCTATCGCCGCAGCATTGCACTGTATTTGACGCCAAACCTCGGTGCAGTCAAGCTGTGCGCGCTGAAGACGCAGCAGATCCAGGCGTTCTACAACGATCTGCTGCGGCCGGGCAAAAAGAATGCAGAGCCGCTCTCGCCGAAGACAATCAAGAATATCCATGGGATTCTGCACAAAGCACTTCAGCAGGCGGTTGCGAATGGGGATATTCGGCAGAATCCTGCTGACGCATGCAGCCTTCCGAAGGTCGTCAGGAAAGAGATGACGGTTTTCGATGATGATGCCGCAGCTGCATTCCTTCGCGCAATCGACGGACATCCGCATGAACTGCTTTATAAAATTGCCCTCTTTACGGGTATGCGGGAGGGTGAATTGCTCGGCCTGACTTGGGATTGCATTGATTTTACGAATGGAACGATTTCCGTTCGCCAGCAGGCGCGGCAAGAGCAGAAGAAGGGAGGACAGTATTATTTTTCCACACCGAAAAACGGAAAGGGGCGCGTCCTGGCCGTCCCGCAGAGTGTGCTTGCGCTGTTTCGTGCGCAGCAGGACAAGCAGAAAGAAATGGCGGCCTATGCCGGGTCTGCTTGGGATAATGTACACAATCTGGTGTTTACCAATGCGGCAGGCAGCTTTCTGTCACACCGCACTGTTTATGACTGCTTCAAGCGGATCGTCAAGTCAATCGGTCTGGAGACGATGCGCTTCCATGATCTTCGTCATAGCTACGCTGTTGCCTCGATCAAAAATGGCGACGATATCAAAACGGTTCAGGAAAACCTCGGCCATGCGACGGCAGCGTTTACCCTGGACGTGTACGCGCATGCGACAAATCAGATGAAGAAGGCCAGCGCCGACCGAATGGAGCAGTACATTCAGAATCTACAGGGGGAATAAAAACCTGCGATTGATTTTCTTGTCCAATTCTGCTATACTGATAACACAGCATAAAAACAATCTTGGTTTTTAACGGACCGGTGCCTGCACTGGTCCGTGTTTTTTATGCCGCAAGGCTAAAAATAAGGCTAAACATTGTTTTTGGAATAAAGAAAAACCTTGAAACCATTGCGGTTTCAAGGTTTTTATATGGCAAGCTGCACCAATTAAGATATCAGCGGTTTTTCTAGTGTTTTCAATGGTTTCAGCTTTTTGGGGCAAGGTTTTTGGAGCTTGCTGCTTCATACTGCTGGTTGCTGCTGTGCAACCAAAAAAGATATTGTGGGATTTATGGAATTTTGTGCGGTCTGCACGATTCTGTCAACGATCTCCACTTTGACGACTTTCCTGCTTTGTGCGGTTCCGGTCATAAATCCGCTTGCTCTGCACAACACGGGTGATTGGGGAGACGCCGTTCCATGAACCGCGCTTGGCTGCATGAAATTTGTGCTGGTTTTTCTTACTCTGTTTTTTCAGCGGTGTAACCTTCATTCAGATCCCACGTCCTTTCCCGCTTGTTCTGCTGCTCCGCGCTTTCAACTGCGCTTCCGTCCTTGCGATCTCTGGCGATCTCCAGCATCGGGTTGGCGTCCAGCAGCTCCGTCAGTGTGCGCGGTGTGTATCTGATCTGGCGGCACGCCAATCTAGACATCCGTGCGTTTATCCCGACAGTTTTTTGAACAGAGCATTTTGAGATGGTGCGCGATATGCTCCCGCAGACGATACTCTATATTCACGAAAACGACACTACACAGCAAATTGACGCCTTCATAGGTCTGATGAAGAACCGCAAGAAAAGACTTGTAAGTGTGAAATATGGAGGTAAGAGCGGTAATGTAATGGCCAGATGCCTAAAAACACATCTGCGGTTTTGATGGTTTCGACAAAAATTCGCTGCAAAAAAAGAAAAATTTAATGTTATTATTGACAAGGTTTTTTTAAATCGATATACTGTGTTTAGTTGCTAATCACTTTCAGAGGGAACCGAGCTTTTTAAGCGCACAGGGAACCTCCAATCTTTTTAGGATAAGTGTTTAGCTACTAACCGCATCCAGCGGCAGTGATACTGCTGAATAACGATTAAAACCTGAACAGGGGGGAAAGCATGAATCATCAACTGGATCAGATTGTTAGCAGACAGGATACGAACTCAGCCAAATGGGAATTTTATCACCTGCTCAACCCCAAGGCAGACGCAAGCACCATTCCGCTTTGGGTAGCTGATATGGATTTTCCGTGCTCGGATGAGATCGTCGCCGCGCTGCACAGGCGAGTAGACCGACGGATCTTTGGCTATTCTGCCCACATGAGTGGGGAGTTTTTCCGCTCGGTATGCGGATGGTTCCAGCATCGCTTTGGCTGGTATATTAATTCCAAGGACGTAATGGTATCCTTTGGCGTTGTGCCTGCACTGGGCTGTCTCGTGAAAATATTGACGAAGCCGGGAGACAATGTGCTCATTCATCAGCCGGTCTACTATCCGTTCATGAGTATGGTCACCAATAACGGAAGAAATGTACTGGCCAATCAACTAGTCAATGACGGCAACGGCTACTACAGCATTGATTTTGAGGACTTTGAGCAAAAAGCTGCACTGCCGGAAACTACGCTCTTTATCCTGTGCAGTCCACACAATCCTGTGGGGCGCGTTTGGACGAAGGAAGAACTGCAGCGGATGACAGAGATCTGTGTCAGGCACGGCGTAAAAATCGTCTCTGATGAGATCCACTGCGACATTACGCGGCAAGGTGTCAAGCACTATCCGCTTCCGGTAGCCTGTCCGGATGCACAAGATCAGATGGTTATCTGTACTGCTCCCTCCAAATCCTTCAACATAGCTGGTCTTCATGCTTCGTATATCGTTGCTACCGATGAGGAGATCCGCAAAAAGTGGAAAGATATCGTGACCAAGCAGTTGGGCATGGATATGATGGCGTGCTTGTCCATCACTGCTACGGAGGCGGCCTACTTTGAATCTGAGCGCTGGCTGGATGAGGTCAGAGCCTATATCGATGACAATCTAAAGTTCATGAAAGCATATCTGGCAGAAAATGCTCCACGTGTAAAGTTCCGCATTCCTGATGCCACCTATCTTACATGGCTGGACATTCGAGACTATGGGCTGGACAGCCGGGACCTCTGGAACGAATTGGCCAGCGATGGCAAGGTCTTGCTGGAAAACGGAACGCTCTTTGGTCAGCAGGGAAACGGATTCATTCGTTTGAATGCAGCCTCGCCGAGACCCATCCTAGCTGAGGCAGTCAGACGCTTTGTGTATACAGTCAATCGTGTTCGCACAGGACACAAGGCGCCAGACTTCTCTTATATAACGAGAGACGGCCAAAGCGGCCAGGCTGCAGATCTTTTTGCCGGAAATGGAAAAACCCTTCTGTGCTTCCTGCGTTATGCAGGCTGCACCGTCTGCCAGTACGACATCCATCAGCTCACAGAGCTTACCGATGCCTTGAATGAACGAGGAATCAAACCGACAGTCATTTTACAGAGCAGCCCGGAAAACGCCAATAAGCTAGGCACGCTGAGATTCCCGGTAATCTGTGACCCGGATGAGAAGCTCTACAAGATATACTCCATTATGCCAGCCATTGAAAAGAAGGCACTCATTACCTCCAGCGGTCTGAACCGTATCGAAGCAGCCACAGCAGCGGGCTATCATCATGGGGAGTATGAGGGCAACGAAAATCAGTTGCCTGCACTCTTTGTGATCAACAGTCAGGGAACAGTGGAGTACGCCAAATACCTGACTGATGTGGATATCCAGCCGGCGCTGGACCAAATTCTGGAGCAGTTTGAGAAGAAAGGGGGCAATCTCCAATGAGCTGTGAGAAACTGAATGTCCTGTTCTTTAGCCCCAACGGAACCACAAAGAAATCGGCCTGCGGCGTAGCGGATGGCATGGGGCTTCCTTCTGTCGAATTTGACCTGACACCATTTGAGGCTCGCTGGAATTACATGACCCTGCCAGAGACGGAGGCGGCCATCATTGCCATGCCGGTCTATGGAGGGCGTTTGCCTGGTATCTGCCGGGAATTCTTCCGTGGTGTAAAAGCACTGGGGAGTCCTGCGGTGGTGTTGGTGACCTATGGTAATAATACATATGGGGAGGCGCTTGCGGAACTAAAAAATCGTGCAGTTGAGGCCGGCTTCCGTGTAATCGCTGCTGCTGCCGTTCCCGCAGAGCACTGTATGAATCAGGTCATGGCGAAGGGACGCCCTGATCAGGAGGACATGGAACATCTGGCTGCATTTGGCAGTCGTGTCCGCCAACTTTTAGACGGTCACGCGGATATTCCTGAGATCAGCCTCAATGGCGAGTATCCCTACAACTATAAAATTTACGATAGCCGTGTGGTTCCCGTAACAGGGACAGGGTGTATCAAATGCGGTAAATGCGCCGAAAATTGTCCCGTTTGTGCGATCAACCCGCACAAGCTGGAAGAAACAGATGTGATTCGATGCCTTTTGTGCATGAGATGCGTCAACCAGTGTCCAACAAAGGCCAGAACACTGCGCGATGAAAAGACACTGGCGCATCTTGAACTTCTGCAGCGCATGAATTCTACAAAAAAGGAGCAAAGTTTCTTTTTTGGAGAAGTATAGAACTGGGCTTGAACGGGAGGTGTTTTGATGTTAAAGTACATTCTCAACCGCTTGCTGCTTGTTATTCCCACCATCTTGGTCGTTATTTTTATCGTCTTTTTCATTTTGACCCTGACGCCCGGCACCCCGGCGGAGATCATTCTTGGTTCCGACGCCTCGGAGGAGGAAATCCATGCACTGAACGATGAGCTTGGATTCTATGACCCGTTGATCGTCCGTTACTTTAACTACCTAAAGGGTGTGCTGTCCTTTGACTTCGGTGAGTCTTACCTGTCACCGACTCCCGCTTATGCGGAGCTGGTCAAGAAATTCCCATTTACGCTGAGACTGGGCATTGCCTCCATTGTAGTGTCAGCCCTGATCGGAATTCCATTGGGCGTAATTTCTGCCATCAAACAGTATTCTTTCATGGATATCTCGCTGACGGTTGGTGCACTGATCCTGGCGTCTACACCTGGCTTTGTTCTGGGACTTTTAATGGTGTTGGTCTTTTCTTTGAAGCTGGGGTGGCTGCCACCGAATGGCATCGGTAGCATCAAGCACTACATCATGCCCGTCTTGACACTCTCATTGTCTTCGGCGGCGTTCCTAGCGCGCATGACGCGCACCTCTATGCTGGAGACGCTGCGCCAGGACTACATCCGAACGGCCAAGGCAAAGGGTGTGCCCAAGAAACTAATCATTACACGTCATGCGCTGAAATCTGCGCTGATGCCGGTTATCACCATCCTTGGTACCAAGTTTGCAGGCACTTTGGGTGGCGCGATGATCACGGAGCAGGTTTTTGGTCTGCCGGGAGTGGGATCAGTGATCCTGGCGGCTATCCAAGGGAAGGATATCCCGGTCATTATGGTTTCGGTCATATTCCTAGGTGTAGCCTTCAAATTGATCATGCTGTTGGTGGATGTCACCTACTTCACAATCGACCCCCGCTTGAGTGCGAGGTTTAAGTAAGGAGGGGTAAAAGGTGCTGGTAAATAAAAAACTCAGATCATCCAAGTATGAAAAACCACCTAGTTTTTATGCCGATGTCTTTTACCGTCTTAAGAAGAACAAACCAGCAATGGTCGCGCTGGTTGTAATCGTCATAATTACACTCCTTGCAATTTTTGCAGGTGTGATCGCCGATTACGATACACAGGTTATTCAGTCCAATCCCGCCGAACGGCTACAGAAGCCCAGCGCAGGACACATTTTTGGCACGGACCCTATGGGGCGTGACCTCTTTGCCCGTGTTATCTACGGTGCGCGTTATTCGCTGACATTTGGCCTGATATGCACCTTCACCGGATTGATTTTCGGCTGCCTGTTCGGTGCGGCGGCTGCATACTTTGGGGGAGCAGTCGATACGATACTGATGTTTATTTTTGACTGCATCACCTGCATTCCCGGTTTGCTGCTGTCATTGACACTTGTGACGGTGCTTGGACCCGGCATGGTAAATCTGGTGCTCGCTATCACAATTTCTGCCATACCCGGCTATGCCAGATCCATCCGCGCCATTGTGATGGGCATCGTACGTCAGGAGTACATTGAGGCGGCTAGAGCAATCGGCGTATCTCACTGGCGTGTCATTGCAAAGCATGTTCTTCCCAATGCGATTGCTCTGATCATCGTCAATGCCACCATGCACATTGCTGGATTTATTATGTCTGCTGCGGGCCTGAGCTTTATCGGCATGGGCATTCAGCCGCCGAGTCCTGAGTGGGGAGCGATGCTCAACGAGAGCCGTGAGGCGATGAGAATGTTCCCACATACGGTTTTGGTTCCTGGCCTTGCGATTGTGGTGACGGCGCTTTCCTTCAACCTTCTGGGTGATGGCCTGTCCGAGGCGCTCGACCCCCGTATGAAAGAGTAAAGGAGCTGCGCTATGAACGACGAGATCCTGAAAATCACAGATCTGAGCATTATCTACAAAGGAAGATATAAGGACGTTCATGCAGTGAACAACGTCAACCTCTCCGTTCGCCCTCGGGAAACACTGGGTATTGTCGGTGAGACTGGGGCAGGAAAGACCACGCTGGCACTGGGGATTTTGGGTCTGCTGCCCGAGCGGACCGGACGCATTCCCAACGGGAGTATCGAGTTTAATGGACGAGATCTGACGAAGATGAGCGAAAAAGAGATGAACACCATCCGCGGCAGATTGATTTCAATGATCTTCCAGGACCCTATGACCAGCCTGAACCCCGTGATCCCAGTGGGCAAGCAGATCGAGGAATCTCTGGCACTGCATAACGATGAGAAGCTCTCCAAGGCGGAGATCAAGAAGAAAGTAGACGAGATACTCTCGCAGGTTGGTATTGACCCTAGCCGTAAAGGTAATTATCCGCATGAGTTCTCCGGCGGTATGAAGCAGCGTATTGTCATCGCCATGGCGCTGACCTGTTCACCGCAGCTTTTGATCGCTGATGAGCCCACCACAGCATTGGACGTGACGATTCAGGCACAGGTGCTTCATTTGATTGAGGATATGAAGCAGAAAATCGACATGGCTGTTGTGATGATCACACATGATTTGGGGATCATCGCCAAGACCTGCGACAATGTGGCAGTTATGTATGCGGGCGAAATCGTAGAGTATGGTACGTTTGAGGATTTTTTCGACTGCAATCACCATCATCCATACACCCAAGGCCTCTTTGATTCCATTCCCAGCCTCACGGGATCTGAGGATCGGTTGAAGCCCATCGATGGCCTGATGCCAAACCCCACGGAGCTCCCGCAGGGCTGCAAGTTCCACCCTCGTTGTATGAGGTGTACCGAGCGATGCAAGACCGAGGTGCCTCACAACTATGAAAAGGATGGACATATGATCAAATGCCATCTTTTTGAGGAGGGAGAATGGTAATGAACACTGATATCATTCTGGAAACCAAAAACCTTAAAAAGTATTTCAAAGTCAAAAAGAAGATGCTCCATGCAGTTGACGATGTCAATCTGACCATCCGACGGGGCACCACCTTGGGTGTTGTGGGTGAGTCCGGCTGTGGTAAGACAACGCTTGGACGCACGATCTTGAGGCTGGTGCCTTCGACTTCTGGAGAAATACTCTTTGAAGGGCAGGATATTACTAAGTTCAAAAATGCCCAAATCAAGGAACTGCGCCGAGAGGCACAGATCATTTTTCAGGATCCATACTCCAGCTTGAACCCTCGCCACAGTGTGGGCGAGATCATCGGAGAAGCCCTGCTGGTCAATGGCATCATCACAAACAAGGCCGAGCGCGAGGAACGGGTATTTGAACTGATGGAGACGGTCGGATTGGAGTCCAGATTCTTCAACTCCTATCCCCATGAGTTTGATGGCGGCCGCCGCCAACGTATCGGTATTGCAAGAGCTTTGTCGGTGAACCCAAAGTTCATTGTATGCGATGAGCCAGTGTCTGCCCTGGATGTGTCCATTCAGGCGCAGGTCTTGAATCTGTTGCGGGACCTGCAAGACCAGATGGGACTTACGTACATGTTTATTACTCACGATTTGAGCGTTGTACGTCACATTTCTGATGAAATCATGGTCATGTATATGGGGCAGTGTGTAGAGAAGTGCAACTCAAAGGAGCTGTTCCGTAACCCACTGCACCCGTATACAAAGGCGCTGTTCTCTGCGATCCCCATCCCTTCCAAGGATGCAAAGAAGCACCAGACGGAGCTTCTGACCGGTGAGGTCAGCAGCCCGATTGAGCCAAAGCCGGGTTGCCGCTTTGCGCCCCGATGCAAATTTGTATGTAGCAAATGTACGGAGCGGAATGTTCCGTTTGAGGAGATCGAACCGGGGCACTTTGTCTCCTGCGTACTGTTTGAGAAGTGACGTTCCCGAGCAATCAGGGAAACGTGCTTTTATAAATCGGCCAATAAACTATTAACACATAAGGAGGATGCAAAATGAAAAGGTATACCATGAGAATGATCGCACTGCTGCTGGCTCTTGTGATGGGGCTGACGCTTTTGAGCGGCTGCAGCGGAAAGAACAATGGCAACGAGAACGACAAGCAGAACACCCCCTCCGATACTCAGCAGACCACTGCGACTACACAGCAGGATGATAAGCAGACTGATGGTGAAAAAACGGATCCTGCGAAGCCTGCTCGCGATTCTCTGACTTTTGTTACATGGATCAAGCATACCACCTATGACGTCACGGCTGGCGGCACTGCAGACAAAGGCATCAACCATGCCATCTTTGACACTCTTTTAAAGTTCGGACCGGATGGAACCTATGAACCTATGCTGGCCGAGAGCTGGGAGGAGGCGGACGGCGGCATGTCCGTGATCCTGCATTTGAGAGACGACGTCACGTTCCATGATGGCTCAACCTTTGATGCGGACGATGTTATTTACTTCTTCGACAAGGGCATGGAAGGCAAATTTGCCACTCGCATCACGCCCTATGTTGCTTCCTATGAGAAGCTCGACCAGTACACTGTGAAGCTTACAAAGCCGAATATCTATACAAATGTTCTGGCCTTCTTGGTTGAGCATGCCTATATCATTCCCAAGGAGGCACATTCTGCGGATCCCGAGGGCTTCAATCAGCACCCCATCGGCACGGGCCCCTATACCTTCGTGTCTGAGGAGGCTGATGGCTCGATCATCCTGAAGGCGTATGATAATTACTACGGCGAGGCTCCCGGTGTTGCGAACATTCGCGTGCAGCCGCCTCTCGATGCATCTGCCGCCGTCATCGCTTTGGAGACCGGCGATGCTGACTTTATCGTTAACGTTCCGAACTCGCAGCACTCCATCATTGCCGGAAACGACAAGCTGACGCTGGTTACCTCACCCAACTGGTCCAGCCAGATGGTGCTGCTGATGGGTAAGAAGCTCAATGCAGACATCAATCTGAGAAAAGCCATTTTCTATGGCATCAACCGCGAGAACGCGCTGATTCTGGCCGCTGAGGGTCAAGGCTCGGTTACCAAGGAACTTTTCTCAGACAGAATGATGGGCGAATTCAAGGGCAAGGTCCCCATGGAGGGCTACGATCTGGAAAAGGCTAAGGCCGCACTGGCTGAGTCCGACTATGACGGCGAGCCCATCTATATCACCATCACCGGTAACGCTGCATTGGCACAGTCTATCCAGTCTGACCTGAAGCAAGTCGGCATTGATGTCAAGATTGAGCAGGTCGACACCGCTGCACTGCTGCAGAAGTTGAACACGGGCGAGATGGATATGTACCAGACTGACATGGGCAACTCCACCATGACGCCGCAAAGCCTTCTGAACACATTCTCCGAGATGGGCAAGCAAATCGGTGAGAATATGTTTACCACGCCCGAGTATAATGCGCTGGTTTCTGAAATCAAGGCTATGAGCGACAACTCCCAGTTGGAGGCCAAAACGCAGGAAGGTCTGGAGATGCTGCGCGATATGTATACATTCGTCAACCTGTATCAGGCGGATGCAAACTTCGCATACTCCTCTGATTTTGTCTATGACTATCCTGTCAGCGCTACTACCTTTATTTACTACTATGCGCAGATCAAACCCGCTGCTTAAGCTGGTACGATCATCCATATAGCCAATACTTCTGTTCAAAACTGTGTGCAAGCTGTCCGAGCGGTCGTAGGATCGCTCGGGCAGACAGTATTCACGGTACGGCAGCAGGACAAGATACGCGGAGCCCTCGTCAGCGCTGTAGAACAGAGGTGCGTACGGCGGACAGTACGCTGAAAAAACAAATCTGACACACGAATATCCAGTGCACACCTGAAAGATCTGATGAAGATTTTTACCATGGTGTCAGATACCATACATGATCAACTAGGAAAAGGTAACAGTACGATGGACGATATCAAAAATGAAACAGTACGACCGTCAGCCTTAGCGGATGAGCAGGTCATGAATACCCAATATCATGAGCTTTCGGCAAAGGCAGAGCACCTCTATCGCTTTGTTAACCAGTTCAAAGCATCATTTCACAGACCCCGAGACTATTCCGGGCATTACATCAATATGGTTGAGGTCCATGACCTGACCTATATTGACGATCATCCGGGCACTACAGCAACGCAAATCGCAAGGTGTACGCAGCGCACCCGCGGTGCAGTGTCGCAGGTTTTGTCAAAATTGGAAAACAACAACCTGATCCGGCGGGAGCAGAGTCCGGATAATGCCTCTGTGATGCACCTTTACACCACAGCGACGGGAAAAGAAATCTCGGATGCCCATAAGCGGCACGACGTTTTTATGCTCAATGCCATGAATTGTGTGCTTAGTCGTCACTTTTCCGATGAGGAGATCAGCAGCTTTTATCGGATCCTAGAATTCCTGAGCAATGCGATGACCAATGAGTATGGACACGGAGGCACATCCAAGCAATCGACGGAGCGGAAATAACGGAGGGACCTATGAGCCAAGATATCGGAAAAGAAGAAAAATATATCAAAATGACCCAAACGCCTGAGACAAAGCTGGTGATTGAGTTTGCAATCCCGGCGGTGATCATCATGATCATCACGTCGATTTACAACATCGTTAATTCCTACTTTGTTGGCAAATTGGGAACCAATGAAGCAGCCGCAGTTCAGCTCGTTTTTCCGGTAATGATCATAATTCAGGCCATTGGCCTGTTCTTTGGACAGGGCGCCGGAAACTTCATCTCCCGTGAGATGGGCGCTAAGAGCTTTGATAAGGTCGCCAAGATGGCTTCAACCGGTTTCTATTCCACAATTATTCTGGGCGTGCTGTTGGCTGCGCTAGGAACTGCCTTCTTGAAGCCTTTTGCAGTGATGTTGGGGGCAAATCAGGATACACTGCAGTATGCTGAGGCGTATCTTCGGCTGATTTTGTGGAGCACACCATTCATGGCCTCCGCGCTGGTGCTCAATGTGATCCTGCGCTTTCAGGGCTATGCCTCGCTTGGCATGGTGGGAATTGTCAGCGGCGCAGTGCTATGCTCGATTTTGGATCCGCTGCTGATTATTGTGCTGCAGCTGGGTGTCAGCGGTGCATCGCTTTCAACCTTTATCAGCCAGTTTGTCTCCTTCATGATTTTGTTGGTGGGCAGCTTTAAGGCGGGCGGCATCAGCATAAAGCTTCGGGACTTTACTCCGTCGCTCTACTATATGAAGGAGATGGCTCGCGGCGGACTGCCCTCGCTTATTAAGCAGGGATTGACGGCGGTGGCATCCTTCCTGATGAATAAGGTGGCAGGAAGCTATGATGTTTCTGTGGTTGCCGCAGTTGGCTATGTCCAGCGTATCAGCGTATTTGCAGCCTCTGCAGTTGCCGGACTCGGTCAGGGACTCCAGCCGGTCTGCGGATTCAACTATGGGGCGAAGATGTACGATCGCGTGAAAAAGAGCTTCTGGTTTGCAATCAAGCTGGGTACAGGGATCATGCTGGCTCTGTCCCTTGCTGGGATCTTCTTTGCACCGCAGTTGATCAAATTCTTCAGGGATGACCCAGAGGTCATCAAGGTAGGCGCGTTTATGCTGCGGGCGCAGAGCCTGACGTATCCGCTGATGCCAATTGCAACCATCGGCAGTATGTTCCTACAGACGCTTGGAAAGGCTACGCGCGCGAGTTTGCTGGCTGTGGCGCGTCAGGGCATGTTCCTGATTCCGGCACTGCTGTTGATGACCAAGCTGTTTGACTTGGTAGGATTCCAGATCAGCCAGCCAGTGGCAGATCTGCTGGCATTTGCCTTGGGTGTGTTCTTCATTGTTGGTGTATTCCGCGAGATGGATCGTTTTAGCCAGGAGGCCAAGCGGGTGTAGGTCACGGAGAAGGTATCCGGAGATCAGAAAGAAAGGGGAATGTCTGCTTGACAACCAAGGAGTTTTTGATAAACGTCACACAGACCAGTGGCGCGTCCGGTTTTGAGAAAACCACGGCCACGGCAATTAAAAAGGCCTTTGAGCCACTTTGCGATGAGGTGACAATCGACAATTTGGGCAACGTTATCGCAAAAAAGAAGGGCAAAACAGAAAAGTCTATTATGTTCTGTGCGCATATGGACGAGGTGGGGATGATGGTCACGGCTGTTGAGGAGGATGGAAAGATTCGACTGTCTGCCATCGGCGGCATCGATCCCCGGGCGTTCCTCTACCAGAAGGCGACAATCCAAGGGGCGAATAAGCTCCCAGGATTTATCTGCATGACTGCACCCCGGGGGGAGACATTACCCTCCACCTCGGCGCCAAAGGTCGAGGATCTCTATGTGGACACAGGGCTTTCGCCCAAGCGAGTCAAAGAGCTGGTTCGGCCCGGCAACATTGTCACTACGGATCGCACGATCCGTGATCTGCAGGGGAGCCGCATAACGGGCAAAGCGCTTGACGACAGGGCTGGTGTGGCTGCGCTCTATGCGTGCGCACAGAATCTCGGACGCTATGATCACGACCATACAGTGTATTTTGTGGCCTCTGTACAGGAGGAGGTCGGTTGCCGGGGTGCCGGTGTAGCAACACGAGCCATCCATCCGGATATTGGCATTGCCGTGGATGTGGGCTTTGCCAAAAACCCAGATTTTCCGACAGTGGATGTGGAGATGGGGAAGGGTCCCATTATTGCAGTGGGACCCAATTGCAATTATAACTTGGTCAAAAAGCTCCGTGAAGTGAGTGTAAAGTACGCGATTGCCTGCCAGACGATGACGCTTCCGGTACCCAAAGGCACAGATGCGTCCGTTATGCAGATTCAAAACGATGGTGTATTCACCGGCGTGATCACCATTCCACTGATGTATATGCACACTCCTGCGGAGACCATTACCATGAGTGATCTGGAGAAAACGGGGCGGCTCCTCTCATCTCTGGTGATAGACTTGGATGGCAAAGAATTTGTTGGCTACTGAGCCAATTGCTGACGGGAGGGACAGGATGGAGCTTTTAAAGAAACTGACTGATGCGTATGGTATGCCCGGTTGGGAAGGGGAAATACGCTCAGTCATTGAGGAGGAATTATCCGGGATTGCCGACGTCATCAGTGTTGACAGATTGGGCAATTTGATCGCCGTAAAGAATCCGGATTCAAAGGGAAAGCATGTGGTTTTGTCTTCTCACATGGACGAACCGGGATTGATGGTAAAGAGCATTGACAGCGGCGGCTTTATTCGCTTTATGTCCTGGGATCTGGATAAGCGGATGCTGCCTGCCAAGCTTGTTCGAGTAGGCGAGAAGAAGACATTGGGCATCATTGGCATCAAGCCTGTACACACGCTGAAACCGGATGAAAAGCAAAGCTATCTGGAAACAACGCAACTTTATATCGACATCGGTGCCAATTCCAAGGAGGAGGCAGCCAAACTGGTATCGGTTGGGGAATATGTGGGCTTAGAGGTGGAATTTGCACCATTTGGAGAGGAAAAGGTAGTCGGACGGGCACTTGAGTCGCGCGTGGGCTGCGCCGCCATTCTACATGCGCTACAGAGCGAGGAATGCACGGCAGGAAAAAAGATTACTGCTGTCTTTTGCGCACAGAAGCTAACGGGGATGCGTGGTTCTACCGTGGTGGCCAACGACTTACGAGCGGATATCGTCATCAATGTCGACGGCGTCTGCTGTGAGGACAATGACGCTCGTCCAGGGGCGATTTCCGCCGGGAGAGGCCCGGCTATCGTGCGAAAGGACCTGTCTGCTATCTATCCGAAGGCCTATTCCGAGGCGGCGCAAAATGTGGCCATTCAGAAGAAAATCCCGTGGCAGATGCTTGTAGGAAGCTCAGAAAAGTCAGATAGCGGCAGCTTCCAGACCGGCGGCATCGGTATTCCGGTTGTGGGGATTTCGGTGCCGATAAAGTATGCACGTACCCCTGCGGCAATGCTGGAAATATCGGACTATAAGAACACAGTGAATTTGCTGAAGGAATATCTTGCACAGATGTAGTTTGAGATCGATAGGAGGACCGTGTATATGAATACAGAATTGCTGAAGCGGCTGTGCTCTGCCAGCGGCGTATGCGGATATGAAGCACCAGTGGCAAAAATTTTGGCCGAGGAGATCCAATCTCTGGTGGACGAGTGGTATATCGACCCAATCGGTAATCTGGTTGCCCACAAGAAAGGAAATGGGAAAAAGCTGATGGCAGCGGCGCATATGGATCAGATTGGAATGATCGTAACTGCCATTGAGGAAACAGGCGAAATCCGTTTTGCTAAGATGGGTGGATTGAATCATCTGAATCTGCTTTCCGACCGCGTTATATTTGCCAATGGCACCATTGGCACCGTTGGCTGTGAGCTCCTGAACGATCCAACAGAGTTTGACTTTGATAAGCTCTTTATTGACATCGGGTCGACCAACAGAGATGAGACGGAAAAGGTCGTGGCAGTGGGGGATGTATGTACATTTTGCGCAGAGTGTATCATTGATTCCACCAAGGTCATCAGCCCGGCCCTAGACAACCGTATAGGATGCGTCATTGCTATTGAGGCGCTGCGCCGAGCGAAAAGCATTGCACATGATCTGTATGTTGTCTTTACCGTTCAGGAAGAGGTTGGCCTTCGGGGCGCTGGAGCTGCGGCCAATGCCATTGATCCGGATTATGCTTTGAATTTGGATACGGCGCGCACCTATTACACCAGCGATGGCAAGCAGCCGCAGATCCGTTTGGGCGGCGGTGCAGCCATTGACATTAAAAATGGCGCGGTAATATGCTCCGAAAAAATGGTGGATTTCTTGACAGGCTGCGCTGAAAAGGCAGCGATTCCCTATCAATATGCAGTGGGAAGCGCAGGCGGCATCGATGTGGCAAGAATCCAGCAAACTGGTAGAGGCGTGGCGGTTGGAGCGATCTCTGTAGCAACGCGTAATCTCCACAGCATGTCTGAGGTGGAGCTCCTCAGCGATATCGAGGCTTGTATTCAGCTGGCCACGGTCGCCTTTGAGAGCAAAATAGGATAAGAAAAAGAATAGAAAGAGGAGACAGCAGCTAGCCCTTTTCTCGTGTAAAAATACTGATTTTATGTACGTCTTATGCGCTGTGCAATGGTCTTTTCGTGCTATTTCGTACCGTTTCATACACCGACGTACATCGCGCTTTGGACCACGGGTTGGGCCAAAGCGTGACTGCAAAAATATGGTTGAACTTTTCGACCACAAAGGCGCGAGAAAAAAGCTCCGAAATCAGCCGATTTCGGAGCTTTTTATGGCAAGCTGCGCCCTTTTAGATCCACCGACCTAAAATTGCGTGAAATCTCAAGGTTTTTCGCGTTTCTGCAAGTCAAAGCTGCTTAATCTCAAAGATCTAAGTGGGACCAAAATAGATGCTTGCCTTTTGTTTTTTTTATAGCACTTATTACACTGTTTTGCAATGAAAACTGCACGCATGTTCGCACTTAATATTTGCTCATTCAACTAAGCCATATTAGTAGTTGTTGAAAGAAAACTCTTTGTCATAGGTTTCAAATTTATTGCGAGCGTATCATAGTGCGAATCAGCGGCTATTTTTTCAATGATCGGTTGTTTTGCGTCCGACTCACGGCTACGCCTGCGTCCGCGCGAAATTTGCGTCGGCCCGGGCGCAGAGCAGTTGGATCAGCTCGGTTTCCCTTGGGTCATACGGGTTCAGGCTGGGACGGGACAGGTCGTGGAACCACTTTGTGAAATCAAAGTTCGCATACGCCTCCGGATTTTTCCGGTATCCGTCCCAGACGTTGTTCCACGGCTCAAACGTCTGATATTTCCCGGCAACAAAGCCCCAGTTATAGCAGCCGATCTCCTCAAGATAGAACAGCGGGAACATCGCCTCCACCGTGTTGCCGCCGCAGCGGTTCAGCCACTCGGTGTTCAGGATCGGGCGGCCATAACTTTTCAGCTTCCTGATCGCCTCGATGTTCTGAAGATAGGTGTCGTAATTGTGATAGGACACGATATCGGAATTGTCAAAGCCATAGCGCTCGATCTCCGTCATTTCCTCCCGCTCAAAGACGCCGCGCCATACGCCGACTGTCAGCGGCTGGATCGGGTCAAGTTGGCGGAGGATGGCGAACATCCTTTTCATCAGCGGCAGCGACATGCTCCCGCGCTTGGAGTTGCCAGGCTCGTTGAAGACATCCCACATCAGCACGCGCGCATCGCTTCTGTACGTCTGCACCAGCTCTCGCACGTAATCGCAGAACCGATCTGCGTATTCCGGTTCATCAAACAGTGAGTGGCCCGCACCGTCGAAGGTGCCGTGCTGCGACACCTTCCTTCCGCCGTGATAGCCCAAATTGACATGCTGCTCGCTGAGGCGCATCCGGCGCATGGCCTCTTCTTTCGGAGGTACGCAGTCGTTGCCCAGAACGACCATGCAGGAGATGCCGTTTTGGCTGGCCACCTTGATGTAGCAGTCAAAGCGCTCCATAGAGCCATCGTGCTCTTGCTCCCAGACATAATACTCCGGGATGATCCGAATGGAATTGAAGCCCGTCTCCGCCGCAAGGGCCAGTTCGCGCTTTGCCGTCTCAAGATGTTTATCAAAATCATACGCCTGCCACTGGTCGATCCGGTTGGCGCAGTCGCTGCCCATGAAGTTGCAGCCCCGGATCCATGGTCGGGCGTGATACCACGCCCAAGCCCGCTCCTTGCTCCACTTTGCCGTCATCTGTGTCTCCTTCAGCCTGTCAGATTAGGTCGCTCTGCGTGATCTCACGGTAGACATACGCTGTAAAATGATTCGGGTCCAGACGCTCCGCTGTCCGGATGCACTGCTCGGCCTGGCTGTAGCGTTTGAGGCCGTAAAGCGCGAACGCCTTGAGCGTATTGCCTTCAAGCAGATTCTGCTTTTCCACATCCAGTTCAAACGGCATGGGACTGGGCGAGCCTACACCGTAGTACAAGCGCATATCCTTCCGGTCGATCCGGTCCTGCGCCGTGCGCAGCATTTCGTTCAGAACGGCCTCCGCCTCGTCTCTTCTACCCAGCTTTTCCAGCGCCAGCGCGCGGAACAGCGAGATCTCGGAGACCGCCGCCTTATACACTGCCGCCTGCTCATATGCGGCACGCTCCTGCGCTGCTTCGCCTTTGCGCGCAAGCAGCAGACCGAGGATGTAATAAATGTGTGCCTCCTGATTGAAGAACGTCTTCGCCTCGCCATAAGACTTCGGCATGTGGATACCGTTTTCCAGAATCGTTCCGGCCTGATCAAGCTCGCCTGCCTGCATGAGCCTCATGCCGTACAGGACATGCATCCATGCGTGCTGCTTCGTCAGTTTTCCCTCGCCGCCCTCGTAAATGTGGAAATGCGCTTTCGGGCAGCCATGCTGATAGCCTCCTCATATTTCCTCTGCTGGGACAGCAGCGTCAACTTATCGAGATAGCAGTCGTCGCGCTCCTTCAAAAGCTCGGGATAACGCTCATATACAGCCAGCCGTGTCTCAATGCTGGCATTGGTGTTTTTCAGCAGCTGCTCATACTCCAGCAGCAGCCGCGGATCGTGCGGGCGGTATTTCAGCGCCTTCTCCATGCAGCGAAGGGCTTTTTCTCCGTCGTGCGCCTTGTCAAACCAGTAGAGCGCCAGATTGCGCCACGCGGGGCCATGCGCCGGATCTTTCGCGGTGCACCGTGCAAAGCAGTCCGCCGCCTCGGCGTAGCGGAAGCGGTCATAGTAGAGGCATCCGAGATAATACTCGGCATTCGCCGCTTTTGCACCTGCCTCCGCGGCATAGCGCAGTACGGCAATATCCTCCACATTTGACGGGAAGCAATAACCCATTTTCAGCGACTCCGCCTTTTCCAGATACCGTGCGTTCTTCGTGATGTAGGCCAGATAGTAGTTGACGAGCGGGGAGGACGGCTCCGCGAGCCGCAGGGTATCTGCTGCGTCCTCATACAGCCCCGCCTTCATGTAATCCCGTGCAACATCCAGCACATTCTCTGGCTTGGCCGCAAACTGCTCGATCTTGTCCGTCACATCTGCAAAGTGCGCATACTCGATTATAGATGCGCACTTTGGCCCGGATATAACTCCGGTCCGGATCGACCGTGATGCCCGCCATTGCCTTCGTCCGGTCAAACGGCTCGACTTCTCCCGTCCAAACAGTCCTGCCGCCGTCAGGATTTCTCTCCTCCACTGCCTCAAGCGGCATGAAAGTGGTCGGGTGGTGGTGCTGCGGCCAGTTGAACTCGATGCCGCCCGAGATCCACGGCCCCGCCAGCCCGACCAGGGCAGGCTTTACGACCTCATTGTAGTAGAGAAAGTCATAGCCGCCAACCTTGTCAAGGCCCCGCAGGATCCTTCCGCCGAGAGCAGGGACGACTTGCGTTTTGATATACTCGTTTTCCAGCGTATAGACCTCGTATTCTACGTCGGTTTTTTCGTCGGAGATCCCGTCGCAGTACGGGATCGGGTAGACCCTGCCGGACGCACCTTGATAAGGCTTGTTCTCAAAGAACATCGGCAGCTCGTGCGCCTTCTTGGGCACATATGTGGGGATCACCTGTTTTCCCCAGGTTAGTTTTACCTCATCCATTTCATTTCTCCTATTTTTGTATTTTGTTTCTGTTTTCATCTGTCTTGATGCAGGAAATTAGGGCAGGCGTTTTGGTCAATGTCAGTAAGTTAAGCTGGCAAAACCTCCTACCCTCAGAAATGAGAGGGTAGGAGGATTTTTTTCGTAATAATTCAAAACAGGGCTTGACAAAAGCATCATTTCGTGCGGCCATTTTGCTAACTTCTGTTAGCAAAATGGCCTTTGTAGTTAGAAGCGTGTCCCGACACGCCAAACTACGAGGAGGCTTACTTATGAATCCAAAAACCGTAAAAAAAGCACTGAAAGATGCAATTCAAGCTATGACAGACTACAAATGGCTCTTCTCCGCAAGACCCGGCAAAGACAATACCAGGAACAGGAAGTTTTCCTTTCAAAAAGTGATTCCCTTCATCCTGGCCTTTAGAGGCGGAACGCTTAACCACGAAATTATGGATTTCTTTGGCTTGGATCCCTCTACGGGAACTTCTTCTGCTTTTATCCAACGACGATCTACAATCCTTCCAGAGGCGTTTGAATCCCTATTCCATGACTTCTCCAGAAGTGTCGACGAAAACAAGCTGTACAGAGGCATCCGTCTTCTTGCCGTTGACGGCTCCGATTTACAGATTGCAGCCAATCCCAAAGACCCGGATTCCTACTATCCGGGGGTAAACGGGCAGAGAGCATACAACCTGCTGCATATCAACGCTATGTATGATTTGCACCAGCACATTTATGTGGATGCTCTTGTTCAGAAAAGCAGAAAGGCTGACGAATCCGCTGCATGAACTGCCATGGTAGATCGCTCTGCTATTGAAAGTGCTTTGCTCCTTGCGGACAGAGGCTATGAATCCTATAACAATCTTGCTCACATTCAGGAGAAGGGCTGGAATTTCTTGATCAGAATTAAGGACGGCACAGCCGGTATTGCATCTGGCCTTGCTTTGCCAGCCACAGATGAGTTCGATGTTCCTTTCCATTTGAAACTGACAAATAAGCAGTCAAATGAAGTAAAAGAACTGCTTAAAGACAAAAATCACTATAGGCATATCACAAATACCATCCGATTTGATTATCTGCCACGCACATCAAGAAAGTACGACCCTGCTGTATTCTTTGAACTGCATTTCAGAATCGTTCGCTTTCCTATCTCAGATACCGCGTGTGAAACCATTATTACGAATCTGGATGCATCCGCTTTCCCTTTACATGATATTAAGAGGCTTTATGCGATGCGCTGGGGTATTGAGACCTCTTTCCGCAACTTGAAACACACTCTGGGACTTCTTCATTTACACGCAAAAAAGGTGGAGTTCGTTCTCCAGGAGATTTTTGCCAAGCTCACCATGTACAACTTCTGCGAATTGATTACACAGTCCGTAGTCATCCGGCAGGCACAGAAAACGCATACCTATAAGGTTAATTTCTCTGATGCAGTACATATTTGCAGACAATTCTTCCTTGGAGATGTCCCTCCACCCATTCTTGAAGCCATGCTTATGAGATATATTTCGCCCATTCGCCTCGGTCGAAAAGATACTCGTAAGCTAACGCAGAAATCTTCTGCCAGCTTCACCTATAGAGTAGCATAATTCTTGTGATTTGAACATTCTTTTTATATCTTGGCTGCAGCTGATGAATTGAACGGACGGCCTCGCAAGAAGCTTGGCTACCGCACCCCGGAGGAACTGTTTGACGAGTTCCTCGACTCTGTTTACGCAGCCGAAGGCTGCGGCAGCATCGCCCAGGACGGAAGCCAGCGGCTTCCATCCTGACCGATGCTCTGATTCACTAAGTTCTACCGTGCAGGTGTCCAACTTACACTTGCAATTTGCGAAAGAATCAAATTTGTGGTCAACCGAAAAACGTTCAGACGTCAAATCGGTCATACGTCTCATAGCAGTCCAAACACAGCTTTTTGTCACCGGACAGCCGAATCCAGTTTGCGCCAGTTGTCTCACCACAGCAATCACAGACATAGGAATCAAAAATTCTGGCCTGTTCCGGCAGCTGGATTTTGGTTTCCTTGACATCAAACATTTCATCATCTGCGCAGCTTTGATAATAGTCGAACGTTTCTTCCCGCGTCATGTCGCGCGGCTTTGCTTTCAAGACAAGGCGGACAGACTTTCCGGTTTTCCGATTATAGAACGAAAATGCCTGTTTGCCGCGCATATGGAACAGTAAATTGCCCTTTCCGATGCTGCATCCAAGAATCGCTTGAATCGCATCAACGCCGCAGGCATCATTTTCTGTAATACAGACAACCTGTTCGTCATCTGAAAACGTCAGTTCCAGCAGATCCATCGCATACAGCGCCGCACGGTAGCCAATCGTCAGGCCGGGGCATACATGGCCGTGAAAGGCTGCGGCCTTTTCCCAGAGCTTTTTTTCTGAATCTAATTTATGTGCCATATTGTTTCTCCCTTTTATGAACGTGTTGCGTCCTTTTCATCAACAAGGACAATACTCTGTTTTTGAACTGCTACGACCTCCGCGTCTACATGGTACACATCCCGCAGCGCATCTCTGTCCAGAACGTCTTTTCCGCCGCAGGCGTAGACACCGCCCTGACGTAAAAGAACGAACCGGTCACAAAACCGCAGCGCAAGGTTCAGGTCGTGAATCACGACAATCGCTGTCAAATGCTGTTCATGGCAAATATCCCGCACAATCTGTAAAACCTGATATTGATTTTGAATATCCAAACTGCTCGTCGGCTCATCGAGCAGCAGGAGCTTCGGCTGCTGCGCCAGCGCACGCGCCAGCATAACCTTTTGCCGTTCACCGCCGGACAGTTCATTGAGAAAACGCCCACGCAGCGGTTCAATCTGAAGCTCGGCCATTGCATGATGGACGATCTGATGATCGTCTTCCGTAAATCCCCATTTCATATAGGGCCTTCGTCCCAGCATGACCATGTCGTGAACCGTCATTTGGATGCTTGGCACGCTCTGCGCAACAAACGCTACTCTCTGCGCAACCTGTCTGGCATTCATTTGCAGGAGATTTTCATCATCCAGTATGATTTTTCCATCGTCTGGTGTAAGAATTTTGTTGAAGCATTTCAGCATCGTGCTTTTTCCAACGCCGTTGTTACCCAGAATCGCCAGAAACTCTCCCGTGTTCACATTAAAGTTCACGTCTTTGAGAACCGCCGGTCTGCCCTTGTAGTGGTAGGCAAGATTTTCAACGCTCAGCATTTCCGATCTCCTCCTTTGAACAGAAGATAGAGGAACATCGGGCCGCCAAGGAACGAGGTAATTGCACCAATCGGCAGGATAATCGGACTGATGACAACACGCGCAAACAGATCGCCCAGCAGCAGAATGAGTGCGCCTGCCATCGCAGAGCCGGGCAGCAGATAGACGTGGTTATTGCCAACAACCAAGCGGACAATATGCGGCGCAATCAAGCCGATAAAGTTGATCAGACCGATATAGGACACGATCACCGAGGACAGCAGACAGCAGAGTACCATGTTGGAAAGTGTAAGCCGCTTCACGTTAATTCCTAAACTGACGGCTGTTTCCTCACCGCTCAGCAGCGCGTTATAATCCCAGCGGCGCAGGAAGAAGCAGGCAGAGACGCAAATAAGCACGACCAGCATTTTCCCAACGTCGCCCCAGCTCGTGTTGCCAAGACTGCCGAACGTCCAGAACACCAGCGTATTGAGCTGAATTTCATCTGCGAAATATTGCATCAGCGTCGTTGCGCCGGAAAACATGGCGCTGATCGCCGTGCCTGCAAGGACAATTCCCTGTGTAGAAACCTGACGAAATCGACTCAGGCCCAAAATAACCAGTGCAACGGCCATGCTGCCGACGAACGCACACAGCGGAATTGCAACGCTGCCAAGGTTTCCTACTGCGCCCATGTTCAGCACGATAATTGCAAACGCCGCGCCAAAGCCAGCGCCCTGTGAAACACCCAACGTGGACGCAGATGCAAGCGGATTGCGGAGAATTGCCTGCATCACACAACCGGCAAGTCCCAGACCAGCACCCGCAATCAGTGCCGTGCAGATCCGGGGCAAACGATTGTTGCGAACGACAAGGTTGATTTTATCGTCGGCTGCTTTTCCAAAGACTCCTTTGACCAACTCCGCAATCGGCGTATTGTAAGAGCCTGCCCGCAAGGACAGCACAAGCGCGATCAGCAGACTGAGAAACAATATTCCAAGAAAGCAGCAGCTTTTGACTTGATTTCGGCGATAGGCCGTGCCGGAATCGTTATTCGCCGATTGTGACAGGTCTGAATTCATAGCCAGCATCCTTTAAGTCCTGATAAGGGTTGCTGCCCAGCAGCATTTCAAAAATTTCTCCGGTTTTTGCTTCGACATCCACATCCGCAAACTGCTCCGGATAGAGAATGGTTGCGCCATAATACGCATCGGCCAGTGCAGTTTCCAGATTCGATGCGCTGGAGCGGAACGAAATCTGCGAGTAAACATGTCCTTCTTTCACAGCCGTCAGGCTGTTATAGAAATCTGCGTTCGTTGCATAATCTTCCTTGATTAAATCCATACCGTTAAAGTCAACGAAGATCACGTCCGGATCCCATGCAAGAACCTGCTCCGTGTCAATGTCAAATGCGCCGGTCTGTCCGGTCGTATTTGCAAGGTTATTCGCGTGAATCAGCTCGAACGGGCCATAGAACGCTTCTGTACCCTCGAAACCGTGCGCGCCCTTAAAGGATACGCCGCAAACATAGACAGATGGTTTTTCCTCCTCTGCAACCCCCTCCGTGCGGGCAGCAAGATCATCTTCAATCCCATGCAGATAGGTTGTCAGGGCTTCGGCGCGATCTTCTTTGCCGTATAGCTCGCCAAGAATACGCAGCGTTTCATATGCTTTATCATCAAGGGTCGTGTCACTGCCAGGAACCATAACAACCGGAATCCCGGTTTTGCTTTGCAGCTCGTCGGGGTCAACGTTTGCATACGAGGACATAACTATGACCTGCGGACCAACATGGATGATTTCTTCGACAAACGGTTCGCCGTTCGTGCCGGTTACCGGCAACGTGCCGAACTTATCAAAGTTCACATAGTTATAAAGGCGGGACATACCGGCTTTGGTTTCGTAATCCTCAACGCCGACAACCAAGTCCTGCGCCTGCATATAGCAGGAGTAGCGCAGCGCGCCGACGCCAACGCAAACAATACTTTCAACCGTCTGCGGGATTTCTACCTCACGGCCATTTCCATCGGTGATCGTCCGAGTGACGGCTTCTGCGTCCGTGGATTCAGGTTCGGTGCTGATTTCTTCCGTTTCTGTGGTTGAAGCTGCTTCATTCGTTGCAGCCGGTGGTTCCGTAGTTTCTGCTGGCGTTTGTTGTGTGCTGCAAGCGCACAGGCCAAGCAGCATCAGCGCTGCAAGCAGCGCTGCGAGGTAACGAGTTGTCTTTTTCATAATCTTTCACCTTTCATTTGTACTTGCTCCCGGTGCCGTTTCTTCATGCTCGAAGTTGCTGCAAAAACGGCATCACGCTACTTCTTCCCCAAGATAGCGCGATACCGTTTTTGCATTCGAGGATTGGGCGTGTATGAACTGTGCCTTTATCCTATCAAAGCATTTTTTGATTGTGAAGCTCCCCCGGGGGATGTTTTTTGAAAAATAGACAAAGTTTTTTCGTATATGAGGGCAGCCCGCTATCGGTCGTGTATTACGATGTGAACCAGCAGGAACCTCGTTTTATGAGGTCGACCGCGCGTTGATGGTATTCTATCAAACGCGGGAAAAGGCGTTCTTAAAGTGTGTTCAGAAGCCGATAGAGGATTTCAAGGACAAGCATCCATTTGGTGTTTTCAGATACACCATGGTTTCCCATCCTGTCGTGCAGCGATTTTGAAAATCTATATTGATTTCTTCTGCCAAATGGAGTATAACCGGTATATACCGAAAACACAGGGGGTTACTCATGCCAAGACCGCCACGATGTCGTCGGATCTGCAGCACACCAAAGGTCGATACATTCTGCCCCAACGGATCCAGGGACGCCGAGCCGATCCTGCTGACGCTGGACGAATACGAGGTCATCCGGCTGGTTGACTTGGAGCAGCAGACCCATGAGCAATGCGCAGCACAAATGGATATTTCACGTTCCACAGTGCAGGAAATTTACGAAAGCGCGCGGCGCAAGCTCGCGGCGTGCCTTGTCTATGGGAAGCCGCTGCACATCACCGGTGGGAGCTATCGTATCTGCGGAGGGCAGGAGCATTCGCGCTGTGGACAGTGCCGCCGGACGTATGAGGATCGCAAACACAATACCGATCACGAAGGAGAAAACAGTATGAAAATCGCAGTTACCTATGGGGGTGGACAAATTTTCCAGCACTTTGGTCACACCGCGCAGTTTAAGCTCTATGAGGTCGCGGAAGGCAAGGTTGTCCGTGCAGAGGTCGTGGATACCAACGGCAGTGGGCACGGCTCATTGGCGGGCTTTTTGATGCAGCAGGGCGTGGATATCCTGATCTGCGGCGGTATCGGCGGTGGCGCGCAGACGGCGCTGGCAGAGGCGGGCATCCGGCTCTACGGCGGCGTCAGCGGCGAGGCGGACGCGGCGGTGGACGCACTGCTGGCGGGGGCGCTCAGCTACGACCCCAATGTCCGGTGCAGCCACCACGATCACGCACACCGCGAGGGCGGGCACACCTGCGGTGAGCACAGCTGCGGACATCACGGCTGTCACTGATGCGCAGGGGGGCTGAGACGTTTGAAATCATGCACAAAAGCCACGCTGATCACACGAAAAAGTTTCGCAAATTGCAAGTGCAAGTTGCGAAAAGGAGAATCCATATGGATATTCAAGAACTCGTCCGCGCGCAGCGGGCATATTTTCTCTCCAGCGCAACGCGGCCCTACGCGTTCCGGATGGAGCAGCTGAAAAAATTACAGTGCGCGTTGCAGACAAACGAGAAGCCGCTGGAGCAGGCCATGTATCAGGACTTCCGCAAGGCTCCGATGGAGGTTTATATGTGCGAAACGGGCATGGTGCTCGAGGAGGTGCGCTTCCATCTGAAGCACCTGAAGGGCTGGATGCGTGAGCGCACCGTCCCGACGCCGCTGGCGCAGTTCCACGCGAAAAGCTTTGTCTCGCCGGAGCCGTATGGCGTTGCGCTGATCATCTCGCCGTGGAATTATCCCGTTCAACTCTGCCTGTCGCCGCTGGTGGGCGCGATCTCCGGCGGCAACTGTGCCATCGTAAAGCCGTCGGCTTATGCCCCCGCGACCAGCGCGGCCATCGCGAAGCTCATCGCCGAGACGTTTGACCCACGCTATATCGCCGCTGTCGAGGGCGGACGCGCGGAAAACAGCGCGCTGCTGTCGCAGCGCTTCGACACCATTTTCTTCACCGGCAGCGTCGCCGTCGGCAAGGTCGTGATGGAGGCTGCGGCCAAAAATCTCACGCCCGTCACGCTGGAGCTCGGCGGCAAGAGCCCCGTCGTCGTGGACAAAACCGCCGATGTGAAGCTCGCCGCGCGGCGCATCGCGTTCGGCAAGGTCCTGAACGCCGGGCAGACCTGCGTGGAGCCGGACTATCTGCTGATCGAGAAATCGGTCAAGCCCGCGTTCATCGAGGCATACCGGCAGGCGCTGCATGAATTCTTCCCAGACGGCAGCATGGACGAAATGCCCGTGATCGTGTCGGAAAAGCACTTTGCCCGCGTGACGGCGCTGTTGGAGGGACAGACAGCTGTGGTCGGCGGAGAATTTGACGAAAAAACGCGCTTCGTTGCGCCCACGCTGCTGGACGGAGTTTCCCCGGACAGCCCCGTCATGCAGGAGGAGATCTTCGGGCCAATCCTGCCCATGCTGGAGTTCAGCCGGCTGGACGAAGCCATTGATTTCATCCGCAGCCGGGAAAAGCCGCTGGCTCTGTACCTGTTCACATCCGATCAGGCCGCCGAGCGCCGCGTGCTGGACACCTGCTCCTTCGGCGGCGGCTGCATCAACGACACGATCATCCATCTTGCCACCACGCATATGCCCTTCGGCGGCGTAGGCAGCAGCGGCATGGGCAGCTATCACGGCAAAAAGAGCTTCGAGACGTTCACGCACGCACGCAGCATCGTCAAAAAATCCACCTGGCTCGATCTCCCGATGCGCTACCACCCGTATTCGGAGAAAAAGCTCGGGATAATAAAGCGGTTTATGAAGTAATTCTGCACGGCAAATGCGTCTCTTGGGTTACTTGGGTGCATCAGAAATTTTGAGCTGCTTTAAGCTTCGCGGGAAAGATCCAAGAAAACCGAAGGGGTTTTCTAGGGTGTATCTGAAAACTCATGATGTGACCGGCAGCGAGGGATTTTTGCG
>OLPI01000875.1_pt1 | contig 27797 bp, 9 predicted proteins | sample 1672361 | NCBI WGS metagenome assembly OLPI01 (sample SAMEA3136675, study PRJEB25190) | human gut metagenome
TATAATATAATATGGAAAATATATACAAGTAAATTTTAAAAAATAAAAAGCAATTTCATTTAAAAATTACATTTTAGTAATTTTTATGAAATTGCTTTATAAAGTCCTTTATAAAATATATTGTCTATATAAATGTTTTTACCCAAGCATTGATTTTACAACTTCATTTATTGTTTTTCCATCTGCTGCAACTCCTATTTCTTCTTTTGCTTGTTTCATTACTTTTCCCATATCTTTCATTGTTGTTGCTCCAAGTTTTTGTATTATTTCCTTTATTTTTTCTTCTAATTCTTCTTTTGACATTTTTTTAGGTAAATACTCTTCTAAAACTTTTATTTCTTCTTCTGCCTGCTTAACTAAATCTTCTCTTTGAGCTTTTTTATATTCAGCTAATGCATCTTCTCTTCTTTTAGCTTCTTTAGCAATTATCTCTAATATTTTTTCATCGCTTACTTCTATATTTTGATCTTTTTCAATTTGTAAAATTGCTGCTCTTACCATTTGAACAACATTTTTTCTATTAATATTTTTTTCTTTCATTGAATTTTTTAAATCTTCTAATAATCTTTCTTTTAACATATTTTTCCTCCTTGCAAAATAGGCATTTCCACTTTATTTGGAAATGCCTACAATATATCTTAAAATTTTCTTTTTCTAGCAGCCTCTGATTTTTTCTTTCTTTTTACACTAGGCTTTTCATAGTGTTCTCTTTTACGTACTTCTTGTAATACTCCGTTTCTAGCACATTGTCTTTTAAACCTTTTAAGAGCGTCTTCTATATTACCATTATTAACTTTAACCTCTGACATGAATATTCCCCGCCTTCCGGCATTTTAAAACCGCCTTGCACGGGATGCTAATTTTAAGGAGAGCTTCGCAAGTTTTTCTCCTTAATGTACGGTAATTATTATACTCTAATCTGGTTAATATTGTCAATAGTTACTATTCAATTTTTTATATAATTGATTTAATATATTAAAATCTATACCACAAATCTAATAATTATCAATAAAAATTTCAAGTTATAATACATAAAATTAAGTTGTTGTATGATTATCAAATTATTGCATTTTTTATATTCTAATTACATTTCCAGCATAAATTAAATTTGGATTTTTTATTCGATTTAGTCTAACTAATTTGGCAACTGTAGTATTATATCTTCTAGCAATGCTATATAAGGTATCTCCATATCTTATTGTATAAAATGTTAAACTATTACCTTCGAAATTATTACTTGAGGCTACAGGTATAGTAAGTCTTTGCCCAACAAAAATATAATTTGGATTCTTTATTTTGCTTGCCTGTGCAATAGCTTTTACAGTTGTATTATATCTTTTAGCAATTCCGTATAATGTATCTCCTTTTTTTACATAATACGTTTTACTACTTATATTATTAGTATCACGTTTTCCCGGTACAATTAGCGTTTGGCCTATATAAATAAGATTTGGATTTTGAATATTATTTAATTCTACAAGTCTTTGTACTGTTGTTTGATATTGTTTTGCAATTCCGTATAGAGTATCTCCTTTTTTAACAATAATTTCTGATGTTATTCCATCATCTGTATTATTTGGTTTTTGAACAACTGGTATCTCTGATTTATCATTAAGCAAAATATTTTGTGTAAATTTATTTTTGTCCACATATCCATCAATTCCACGTACTGTCCCAGTATCTGTATATTGAAATCCAGTCCATGTATTCCAGTTTCCGTTACTTAAAGGCTCATTTACTCCATATTCAGCAACCCATAATGGATAATTCGTTATATCTCCATTAAATGTATTTGTTGCATTATATGTATCGCTATATACTATAACTTCTTTTTTGCTTAGTTCCCTTACTGTATTTATAAATGCTATTGCAATATCATTTATTTGTTGTTTACTTAAGTTTCCAAATGACTCAAAATCCATTGCAAGTCTACAGTCAATTTGTTTTCCACCAATTACTGAAACAAAAAATTGGCCCTGCTTTTTTGCTTCTTCTATCGTGCGGGCTGTTAAATAGTGGTAACAACCTATATATAGACCATTTTCTTTAGCTTTTTGATAATTTCTTTCAAACTCTGAATCAACATAACTGTTTCCTTCACTTGCTCTTATATATACAATTTTTATTCCATCATTACTTACATCGCTAAAATTTATATTTCCTTGCCACACGCTTACATCGATTCCATTGAATATTACATTTCCATCAGGGCCAAATGCACACACTTGTAATTGAATAATTAATAAAATTAATATAGTAAGAAACATGCTTAAAGTCGATTTTCTTATATTCCTCATAAAAATAACTCCTCTCATAATAATTTATATTATTTTATGAAAGGAGTCCTTATTATGACTCATAGAATATTTCTATAATCCCATTTTTACTATTATTAGATTTTTTCTCCACATTCTGAACAGAATTTGCTATTTTCAGAAAGTTTTGTTCCACATTTTGGACAAAATTTTACCTTTGGCTCTTCTGGCCTTTTGGTTCCACAATTTACACAGAAATTTCCATCTCCTGTATGGTTACATTTTGGGCATACCCATTCATTATTTGTATTTTGGTTTATTTCTTGTTTAGCTGTGTTATTTGTTTGATGTGTTTCTTGTTGATTTTGATTATTATTTTGTGTGTTTTGCCATGGTCCTTGTGTTGCAGCTCCCATCATTCCTCCAGTTGCCATATTCATAACTCCAATTCCCATAAATCCATTTGCAGCACCGTTTTCATTTTTGGCTGCATCTTGAACAGCATTTGCATATGCTCCAACAAGTTTTCCTTGTTGCATATATTGATTTGAACTTAATTCGTAATCATCTATTTTTTTAGATGATGCATCATCTAATGTTACTGCTTTTACAACAAATCCAACAATTGAAATACCTCTTCTTCTTATCGGTTCATCAAACACTTTTTCATCCATTAATTGTTTAATTTCATCTGTTTTGCTTGGCAATTCAAGCACTGGAACCTTATTATCTGTATTTCCTAATTCATTCAATACGTTTTGGAATGAGCTTACAACCTCTGAGCGCATTTGTTCTAATAATGCATCTTTTCTATATACATCTGCTGTTCCAGCTATTTCACTCATGAATACAGCTGGATTGGAAATTTTAAAAGTATATTGTCCATAGCATTTTACTTCTACTCTCATTGGAGTTAAACTTCCAGTCATTTGGTTTGGAATTGCATGTGACCAATCTTGAAATGGGACTGGTGCAGGTGTTCCATAATTATTATTTATTATTTCTTTTGTATTAAAGAAAAATACTGCTTGTTGTTTTGCTGTTGCACCATTATATGTAAATCTTTGCCACATTTCTTTGAATACATCGCCAAATTGTCCTGCAAAAAATGATGGTGTAGATGAACTGTCAAATGTGTAAAATCCTTCTTCTGCTGTTGCATCAATTATTCTACCATTATCATAAATAACAGCACATTGTCCAGGTCCAACAATAATTGTACTTTTATTTGATATTACTCCATTTGGAGTAGTCTTTTTCATCATTAGAATGTCGTTTCCTAAATCTTCACATCTAATTGCTTCTTTCCATTGATCTTTAAATGTGCTACTTACAGCACCTACTGCGGCTTTAATTAACCCCATATATATTCCTCCTTTAGGCTTTTATAATTTCTTTATTTTTATATTTTACGATTTTTATTGTATCACATTTTTCCTATTGTTGCAATGAATTTTAGTATTATTATATTGACTTGGTTTTAAGTTCACTATTTTCCAATCTATCCCGTGTTGACTTTTTATATGTTCTTATATATAATTTATATTCAGAAGGAGGTTTTTTTATGGAAGAAAATCAAAATGAAAAACAAAGTAAAAACATAAAAAAATTAATACCTATAATAGTAGCAGTGGCTCTTGTAATTATATTACTATTATCTGGATTATTTTTTATGATAGGACGTGGAAATAATGATACTAAAAATCTTGCATTAATTTTTGACCCAGATAAACCAATACCAGTTAAAATTAATAATCAATATGGTTATATCTCAGCAAAAAATGGAAAAACAATAATTGATGCAAAATTCAAATCAGCAAGCTCTTTTTATGGAGATTATGCTAGTGTTACATATGAAGAAAGTGGTTCAACAAAGTATGGTATTATAGATAAAAAGGGAAATATAAAACTATCTTCTAAGTTTTCTAGTGGAATAAAAGTATTATCTGAATATGGATTATTTATTATTGATGATGTTTTGTATAACAACAAACTAAAGGCGATAACAGATGAAAATATAAAAGTTAAATACGCGGATAACGGATATGTATGCTACACTAAATCAAATAAAGAAGGAAAAAAAGTTGAAGCTGGTATTTTAAATTCAAAAGGTAAGAAAATATATTCTTATAAATTCAAAGACTCTGAAGATTATTTTTCTTGTTCTGTTTCTAATGTAAATGAAGCCTTAGACGAAACTTATGCTGTTGCAAATGTTAATAACAGTAAATATGCAATTATTAATTTAAAGAATGGTAAGGTAGTCTATAAATATTCAGATAAGTATATTTCGGCTGATGAAGATAATATATTTAAAATTTATTCAAGTGATAAAAATACATTAGAATCAACTATATGCATTTCTAAAAACAAGATTGCATATGAAACAACAGATAAAGTTGACATATCTTACTATGATTATTCTAAGAAGATATTAGAAATATATAATTCTTCTGCTGATTATTCTAATCGTTATTCATATTATGATTTAAAAAATTCATCTGTTTTAAAAGAAAAACCTGAAAAATCATCTGAAGATACTCTTGCAAGTTTGACAGGATATTCTTCTTATTCAAGTAATGGAAAACATGGTATTATGAAAGGCGAAAAGATTATTTTATCTTGTGAATATGATGATATTGAATTTTTATCTCCAACAACATTTAAATATTTAAAAGATAAAAAACACCAAGAATTAGTCTTAGCAGAAAAAAATAACGAGTTTTTATTAATTAATTTAAAAAATAAGAAAACAATTACATCATTCAAAACAAACTCTGTAACAAGCTACAGTACAAGTACTTTTATTAAAGGAAAAATTAAAGGATCAGATGAATACTTTGTTTATAATTTACTTACAGGAAAAACTATGAACTTTGATAGTTCTTCAACAATTTCTGTTTATTCAAATTACATCACAGTATCAAAGGATGGTTCAATAACTTATTACAATACAGATTTAAAGGAAATCTACAAAATATAATAAGCTAATAAATTAATTAAATGTTTAGACTTAAATTAAATAAAGACCTTTTTATATAAACAAGAGCTTATATAAAAGGTCTTTATTTTTTGTTATGCTCCAACCACTTCAAAATCTGAAATTAAAAAGTTATACTTTTTATAAAATTCATTTTCATTTTTGGGCATTTGTAAACAATCTCTTACTTCTACATCATAATTTTTTAATTGATTTACCTGCTTTACAAGATTTGTAATAATACTATTTTCTATTTCTTCTTTGCATTCTTCTAGTACTACAATAACGTCTTGTATGTATAAATATTCCTTTTCTTTTTTTATTCTTCCAATTCCAACTATTCTATCTCCTCTATAGGCACATACTGCTGTAATTGTTTCGTTTAATTCTTTATCTAGCTGGTTTATATCATATTTATTTGTTTCAGATATTCTTAGAATATCAAAAAATTCAATTTTACTTGGTAATTTATTAATATACTGTATAAACATCTCTATCTTTCCTTTCTCTTTTGTTTAAGATATATTATACATATATTATTTCGAAAAATAAAGTATTAATTTAAATTTTTTGTATTTTTTTGTCATTTTTTATAAAAAGTAGTAATAAAACATCTAATTTTGTTTCTATAATTAGCATATTTTTAATTTACTCCTACTTATTTTTATATCCGGGCAATATTCTTTTACAATTAATTTAACAATATCTTCTTGTGCAGGTGTTACTTTTGGTCCTAATAAGATTTTCATTTGCTTTAGTATATCAGAATCAATTTTAAGGTAAAATCTTTTACATGGAACAATAGTATTTGGATTTTCAAGTAAATCTCTTAATTCATGTATTACCTGTGATGTTTCCTCATTTGTTCTTGCATTTTTTGTACTTTGAATTTGTCTAACTTTTTTTAAATATTCTAAATTCCATGGTACCATAAGTACACCATATCTACATTCTTCCTGGAAACTCCAATTACTCCTTTTATATTTTCCAAGTTTAGAAAAATCATATTTTAATAAATTTTTTGACTCAATGTTCTTTATTTTTGGATATAAAAGTTTTTCATTATCTGTGTATTCAATATCAAAAAGTTTAATTCCTTCATCAATTGCAACCATTTTTGTTTCATTGTACAATTCGTTTACATCTATGTATTCCATAGTATTTTCCTTAAAATAATATTCATCAGCATTGTATGAAAATTTTTCAAATGGAAAAATCGGAAGTTCAATTCTTACACCCTTCATATCCTGAGAATACATCGTCCACAATGGAATAGACTCTTTACTACTTTTATTCCAGCAACTCACATAATAAAATCTGCCAAAATTTTTTAAATCCTCTGTTTCCATTTCTTCCATATCATCTACATTCTCTAAACTACTAAAACATATACTTTTTGTTTTTAAAATTAACAATAAATTTTCTATACTTGTATAATGATATAAATGTCTTTCCACTATTCTTACTCCTTTTTTTCTTATTTATCTTTCTTCATTATACTACTTTTCGTAAATTATTGAAATATTCTTTTTTATTTTCTTTTAGCTATAACATTAAATGTGTGCCAATGTTTCATTTTACCTAAGCCAGTTAATTTATCTTCTTCTATTTCCTTAAATCTTATTATTTCAAATTCCCTAAATAGATCTACTACCTGCTCTTTTGTTAAAAATGTCATTTTAGGTCTAGTACTATACCAGTCATCATTTTGGCCAAAAAAGTTGCCTACAAAATATCCATTAGGTAATATGCTAGTTTTTATTTTATTCCACATTTCTTTAAACTTTTCTTTGTTGCAAAATGGTAAACTATAATTTGAAACTATTAAATTACTCTCTTCTAATTGAAGATTTTCAAAATCTTGTATTTGAAATTTTAATTTTTTTAATTCTTCTTTACTAAGTCTATCAGATATTCTTTTTTCTACATCTTCTCTATCGATTGCAAGAACATTCCATTTATTTTTTATTAGATATACTGTGTCGTTTCCTGCTCCACATCCTAAATCAATTGCATTACCTGGACTATTTTGTATATAATCAATAAGGTATTTCACATTATTTCTTGGTTTATCTGATTGTGAGTTATATATTTTAAACTTGTATGGTACCTTATTTATTTTTAGTATTTATCTTTTAGTAATGTGTGGCTATTATATTACCTTTTTGTTGTTATGCCAATTTTATACGCTTTAGCTATTTTGTTTATTAAAAACAAGTAAGACAGATTTCTGTCTTACTTGTTTTTAAATTTGATATAGTTTGTCGGATCTACATCATTTCCATATCCACTAGATTTTCTAATTTCAAAATGTAAGTGATGTCCTGTTGAACTTCCTGGGTTAGGATCAGATTCTGGAGCTCCTCCCTCTAATCCAATTACTTGACCTTGTTTTACAGTATCTTTTACTTTCACATCTATTCTTGATAAATGTGCGTAGAAGCTATATATTGTTTCCCCATTAACAATATGCTTTATCTCTACACAGTTGCCATATCCGTTTTGTACTCCTGCAAAAGTTACTTCACCATCTGCTACTGCTAGTATTTCTGTATGATGTACTCCTGATATATCTATACCTGTATGTTTCTTTATAACTCCCGTTATTGGGTGTTTTCTCGTACCATAACTTGATGTTATTGTGTAGTTACATGTAATTGGCAATATAAAGTTTTGTTCACTTGTTGTTTTTATTGATGCGCTTTTCATTATTTTTTTTGTTGCTTTGTTTGGATTAACCCATTCTATTGTTTCTGCTTTTTTACCATAGTTTTTCTTTAAGATATCTCTATCTAATTTATTTACTACTCCATCCTCATTTAAATCATAAATTGCTCTAGTTTCTTTATCTTCATCTGTAATAATTTCCCCATAATTATTATTCAATGCTACTAAATCATCTATTTCAATTTGTTCTTCAAATGTTGATTTTTCATTATTTTTAACTACGTTTCCAGCTATTAATTTATGCTCATCTAATATAGTTTCTTCACCTTTTATAACCTCAATTCCTGTAACTTTATAATTTAGATATCCATCTTTGCATGCTACTAAATCATATTTTCCACTTTCTTCTATTGTAATATAAAATGTTCCATCTTCTTCTGTTTCCATCTGTTTTACAGGGTTGCTTGTATCTGTTGATTTGTATAATTTAATTGTTGATTTGTATTTTTCTTCTGTATTTTCTGTTAGTATTCTTCCTGATATACTTGCTACTTTTCCTATTTTTATAGTGTATTGTTTTTCTTCTCCTGCTTCTGATGTTACAGTGTAATTTACAAATGTTATATCTCCTGTAAGTGTTGCTGTTGTTGTTAATTCTCCTTTTGATGTTTGGTCACCTAATTTTATTGTTGAATATTGGCTTTCTGGAGTTATTTTTAATGTAACTTCACTTGTTTCTTCTTTTGCCATTATAAAGTAGTTTCCATTTTCGTCTATTACTGCTTCTTTTGTTATTTGTTTATTATTATCTTCATATGTTCCTTCAACTTTTGCAGTATTATTATTTGTAGAAAGTCTTGTAATTACCAAAGTACTATTTTCAACAGTTTCATCTGCTGAAACAACTGATATTGGTACCTCTATAGTTCTTTCTGCTGTCTTAGTATCTATATCTAGATTATATTCTTTTCCACCTAATTCATATTCCAGTGTATTTGCTATATCTACAGTTGCATTAGCATCATTTGTTACGACTTTTATTGTTCCTGATGTCGCAGTGTCTAATATACTTACATTATATTCTCCATTTTCGTCTTTGCTTAATGGTTCTCCATCATAGCTTACAATTGCACTTGTATCATTTGATAGTCTTTGTAATATAATGTTGTATGTTTCTACTGTCTTACCATCTGTTGCTGTTACTACTACTGGGACTGTTATTTCGTCTTGCTCTAGTTTTAAATCTACCCATGCTTCTGAATCATTCATAACAGTGTCATTGTCACCTATTTTTACACTAGCATATGGATATTCTGTTGTTACTTTTATTTTTGCTTTATTTGCTAATTTCTTAATATTTTTTCTGTATATGTCTGGTCTGTCTTGGTCTGGAAGAATTTTTACATCATTTACTACTACTTGTGTTACTTTGACATTTGATGATTTTTTGATTAATAGTAATTGATATTTTTGTGTTGTACCAGTTTCTGACGTTACAGTAAATGGTATTGTTTTTCCATCTTGACCTTCTTCTAATGTTGAATATGTTGTTATACTTCCAACTGCTGCATTCTCGTTTATTTCTATAGTTGAGTTTGTATTTCCAGCCATTATAAAGATTTCATGTTGCTCTATGTCTTTGTCTACTATTGCTTTGTATGTATTTGTTTCTCTATCAAAGTCTGTTGTTTCTATATCATCTACAATTAAAGAATCTACTGCTATTGATTTATCTATTTTTTCTAGTTCTATGTATTCAACATTTGTTATTCCTGTTTGACTTCTTATTGTTATTGGTATTACTGTTATTTTGTCTTCTCCAAGTTCTACTGTTTTTTCACTTTGTGTTTGTTCTTCTTCATTTAATGCTATTCTTACATAAGCATATTGATTGTTTGATATAGCCTTAATTACTGGTTGTTTATTGTCTTCTATTGTTGTTCTATATCTTCCTGTTTTTTTATCTTTTTCTAACTCATTTCCATTTACATATACATTCTTCAAAGAATTATCACTTGATTCTTTTATAATTTCTAGTGTATATTGTTTATCCTCTCCAGCCTCCGAAACAATTGTTATTGTAACATTTGTTTTTTCTTCTGGTAGTGTTTGGATAAAGTTTAATGGGTTTCCAATTTTTTGGCTATCTCCTAAGGTTACTTTAATATTTGATAATTCACTTTTTGCTGTAACATCAACAGTTGCTTGAACTGCGGATTCTTGCACAAAACTTCTATATGTTTTATCATCTATCTTTGTAGCCTCTAGGTTGTTTACTCTTATTGTTCCAACATTGTTGTCTCCAGATTTTACAGTTATGTATAATTGATATTCATATTCTGTTCCATCTGCTGCTGTTAATTTAACAGGGACTTCTAAATATTGTCCTTCCGCAATGCTTTGTATTGTTGCTTGTTGTTCTCCTACTGATGATGTTCCTCCATTTATTTCTATGTTTGTTGTTTCTTCTTGTGCTTTTGCATAAATGTCTGCATATGTTGGTATATCGCTTATTGTTATTTCGTAGTTTCCATCATCACGTTTTTTAGCATCTTTTCCTCTTACTTGTAATTTTGCTAATTCAATATCTGATGAGAATTGTGAAATTGTAATTGTTTTTGCTTCTTTTTTGCCTTCTTCAGAAGTTACTGTAAATGTAATTATCTTTTTACCTACCCCTGGTAAATTGATATTGTCAACTGTTACTGTTTTTTGTCCACTATGTTCAACTTCGTCAATTGTTGTATTGACTTCAGTTTTTTCACTTTTTGCTACGATTTCTAATGTTGTTGTAGTTAGCGTATTTTCTAATGTGATATTGTAGTTTTTGTGTTTTTCGTCATATGTTAATGTAATATCTGTTCCATTTACTTTTATAGTTTCTACATTTAAGTTATTGTCTTTTCTGTAGATTTTTACTGTTTTTATTATCTCTTCCCCATTTTGAGATTTAACTGTAACTTTAACTTCTTTTGTTTCTTCTGGATTGATTTCATATTCTTGAGTTTGTGTATTTTCTACACTATATTCACCATTATCAAATTTAATAGTTGCATATTCATTTTCTGCTTTAACTTGTAATTCATATTTTTCTGAATCTACTGTGATTACTTGTGTTTCATAAGTTTGTGTGTCTGTGTTTTCTGTTAAAGTTTCCCCATTTACTTTAACATATTCTATGTTGTTGTTTGTAGATTTTTTAATTAGGTTTAATATGTATGTACTTGTTTCTGCTTCTTTATTTGGATTGCTTACTATTATTTTATATGAATCTGTTTCATATTTCATATCTTGCGTAAGAGTTATTGTTCCCACTTGTGATATTATTAGTTCATTATCTTTGTATACACTTACTTTTGCTAGAGTATTATCTGGTGTTATTTCTATATTTGCAGTGTTGTCTGCGTCTACCCATCCATTGTAAATAATTTCACTATTGTCTTGTAACTTTGCAATTTCTCCGTCTGTTTTTATTTGTGCTAATCCTGTGCTAAATTTCTTTGTTACTTCAATAGTGTATGTTTTAGTTGTTTCCCCATCTTCTGCTAAAACATCTATTGTGAATGAGTTTATTTGACTTATGTCAATAGATTTATTTTCTATTTTGTTTGGTGTATATTCAGTTTCTGTTCCTAATTTTATCTTAGCATTTTCATCTTTTGTTATTGCATCAATTGCAAGTGTTTGTAGTCTGTCATCAACTTGTACTTCGTATGTAGATGATGTTATTTTTGAAACTTTTTTGATGTCTTTTCCTTTTATTTCTGCTATATCTGTATTATTAGATTCTTTTTCTATTTTTAGTATTTCTGCTTTTGTTGTTCCATCTTCTGCTTCTATTAATATGTTTACTTCTGTAATTTCATCTAATAGTGTTACTGTTGATGTATTATTTCCTACATTTTTTTCTCCACCTGCTATTGATATTTTTGCTTTTTCATCTTCTGTTGTTACAGTGATATTTGCAGTTTCTGTCCTTTTTGTTTTAACATGATATGTTCCATCTTCTTGAACAGTTGGTTCATATTCTGTTTTGTCTTCTGTTTCTACTTTTATACTTGATATATTAGTGTTTCCACTTAATCTGTTTATTGTTAATAATTTTTCTTCTGTATTTTTTCCATCTTCTGACACAACTTTTATTGTATATTCAGTTTTGTCTTCTGTTATTCTTCTTTTTATTGTTACTTGGTTTGTGTCTTGTGTTTCGCTATCAACTGTTACTTTTGCATTGTCATTTTGTGATTCAACTCTTATTTCTGCATCTGTAATTGTTGATTTAACATTTGCTATATAGTTTCCGTTTTCGTCTGGCTCTATTTCTTGACCATTTACTTGTACTGTTCCTATATTTGCAATGCTTGATTTTTCTATAATTGCAAGGTCATATGTACTACTTTCAATTCCGTTTTGTGCTGTTACTGTAATTGGTACAATTGTTTCTTTTCCTGATTTATTTTCTGTTGCTTCTACTGTTCCTGCTTTTGTAACATCTCCAGCTTTTATTCCTAGTGTTATATTTGCTAAATCATCTGTTGATTTTACAATTATATCATATGAAGATAATTCATTGTCGACTTTTATTTCATATCTTCCTTTTGTTGAATTATAACTTGCTGACTCATTTCCTACTGTAACTTCTTTTAATCCTGTTTCTGCTGGTAATGTGTTTATTTTTAATGTGTATTGTTTTTCTGTTCCATATTCAGTTTTTACAGTTATTATTGCTTCTGTTAAACTTGAATCTAATGTTATTTCTTTTGTTGCTTCTTTCAATGAATACTTGTCTTCTCCTATTTTTACATTAGTGTTCTCATTTACTGCTGTTGCTTTTATTTTTAAAGTTGTTACTGCATTTTGTAATTGTACTTCATATGTGTTTTCTTCTGTTTTTGAAATTTCTGCTGGAATATCATCATTTCCTAATAATTCATTTATTGCAACTTCGTTTAATTCTGCATTATCTGAACTCCTAATAATATTTATAGTGTATTCTTTTTCTTTTCCGCCGTCTGCAGTAATTACTTTTACTGGTACTGTAGTTTCTTTTTCTGTTAATGATATTGTTTGTGTGCTTGCTCCAATTTGGTAATTTCCTGCATCTATATTATCTTGTCCTACAGCTATCTTACTTTCAGTATTTATACAGTTTATTGTTAAATTTGTAGATGTATATGTGCTTAAAACTCTTATTTCATATTTTGTATCCTCAACTTTTTCTGCTTCTCTTATTGTTGTTTCGTTTACTGCAAAAATATCTTTTAATCCTACTTCTGTGTCTCCACGTTTTATAATTAACGTATATTTTTCGTTTCTTCCTGTTTCATTGTTTTTTATTTGGATTTTATATGCATTTGTTTCTGCATTTACTTCTACTTCTTTTTCTATTGTTGCTTTTTCTTCCGTAAAGCCTGCAAGAGTAATTGTATTTTCTGTATCTTTTGCTGTTATTTTTACTGTAGCATTATTGATGTCTGTGCCTACATATGCTGTATATACATTATTAATTTCTTTTATAGTTTTTCCTTCTACTTGTAATTCTTGTATTTTGCTGTTTGTTCTTTGTTTTTTTATTGTTAATGTATATTCATTTTGTATTGCACCATCTTCACTTTCTACTTGTATTGTTGCTGATGCCATATCTAATACTGTTTGTATGTCTTCTTTTATTGTACTTTCTTGTTTTTCTCCACCATTTATTCCAACTTTTGAAGTAGTAAAGTTTGCTATTGCTTCTATAGATGCTAAATCTATTTCGTCTGTTATAATTACTTCATAGTTTTTATCATCTATTTTTGTTGCTTCTTTTCCATTTACCATTACTTTGTTTAATGTTGCAAGATATTCTTTTGTATATACTTTTAATGTATATGTTTCTTCTTTGCCTGATTCAGATGTTATTTTTAATGGTATTTCTTTTACTGGTTCTTCCATTTCAAATGTATATGTTTGCTCATGTTCTTCTTTTGCTTGTCCATCTATGCTTACATATGCTTTTTCATGGTTTGTTGTAACTTTTACAACATTTTCACCTGTACTTGGAACTATAGTTTCATATATTTTGCTTTCTTTTTCTGTTATTTGTTCTTCTGCGCCAACATCTGCTTTTTGTATCGTTACATTTTTTATGCTATTGTCATTGCTAACTCTTACTATTGTTAGTGTGTAATTTACTTCATTTCCAGCTTCTGTTTTAACTATAAATGGTACTTCTGTTTCATTATTTAAAATGTCTATTTCTTTTGTAATTATTCCTTTTTCCCAAGTTGCTCCGTTGTCTATACTAATCTGGTCTGTTCCAAGTTTTGTTTTTATTTGTACTTGTGATTTTGTAGTGTCTTCGTCTACTGGAACTTTTGCTTTGTATTTAAAGGCTTCTGTAACTTCTGCTTCTGCTCCTGTTGCTGTTATACTTTCTATTCTGTCTGTATCTACAGGCACAACTGCTCTTGTTCCCTTTTTTTCTTCTCCTGTTACTTTATCTGTAACTATAAGTTGTGTTGTTCCAAGACTTGCACCTTGAACTTTTCCATTTTCTAAGATTGACAAGATTGCAGTATTTTCTGCATCCCATTTATATTCATCTAATTCTTTGTTTTTGTCTCCAAATACATTAAATGTTTTTGCCTTTATATTAATATCTTCTATTTCATTAATTTCTAAAGTATTATTTTCTGGATCAATTTCAAAATTTCTGTCTCCAACCAATGTATGTACAATACTATTGTATTTTGTTGTACTTTGGTCATTTTCACTTGTTCCATTTCCAAGTTCTCCACGTTTGTTATCTCCTGCGGAATATATAAAGCCAGTATTTGAAATTATAAATGTATTGTTATATCCTGCTCCTATTCTAAATACATTAGTTCCATTTTCTAAAACTTGTGTAGGATTTGAAACTTCTTCTGTAGAGTTTAATCCTAATTGTCCATTTATATTTTCTCCCCATGTATATGCTTTTTCGTCTACACTTTGATACATATTTACGTTATTTTGAACAGATATATCAATTGCATTTTTGATGTTTGAAACTTGTGATAGCTTTCCATCTTGATATTTATAAATAGTTCCATCTGCTCTTAAAATTAGTAAATAGTTTGTTCCTACTTCTACTTTTACTGCATTTGTTACTCCTGGGATATATCCATTTAATATTTTTCCCATTCCATATACTTGTCCATTTGTTGTTACAAATGCAGATTCACCTTTTCCTGCAGAAATTTGTATAATAGTGTCTCGTGGCATAGATATAACTACTGGTTTACTTGTGTCTTTTCCTATATATTTTGATGATAATTCTCCATTTGCATTTGAACCCCATCCATATACAGTTCCATAACTGTCTAACGCTATAGAGTGTGTTTCACCTGCTGAAATTGATGTTATATCTGTTAAGCCTTCTATTTGGACTAATTTTGCTTTGCTTTCGTAACTTCCTATTCCTAATTGTCCATAATTGTTGCTACCTATTGCCCATGCAGTGCCGTCTTTTCTTGTTGCTAATGCATAGTTCTTTCCGGCACTTATTGAGTTATATGTTGATATAACATTTGTACTTACTGGTACATTAGAATCTGCAAGTCCACTTGCATCATATCCCCATGTCCATATTGTTCCATCTTCTTTTAAACCTAGTGCATAGTTCTTTCCTGAAACAGCGTTTGGAGCTACATGTGTATTATATTCTATATTGTTGTCTACAACTCTTATTATTGCTACACTTTCTTTTCCTGTCTTTTTGTCTTTAACTTTTACCCATGTTGTTCCTTCACGTACACCTAACATGTTTCCATCTTCGTCTACTTTTGCTATATCATTATTATAACTTGTGTATTCAAAATCGCTCTTATCATTTTGTTCTATATAAATTAAGTTAAATTTGAATTTTGCATTTGCCAATATTGATTGTACTTCACTTTTTACTATTACAATTTCCATTGTATCTAGTGATGATGTGTCACTTCCTACTAAAATTGGTTCTTCTGATTTTGTTCTGCTCTTCTTTTCTTTGTCTCCGTGGTTATAATCTCCACATGCCCATACTGAACCATCTTCTTTTAAGAATGTTGTGTATGTATCTCCTACAGATACTCTTATTACATTGTTTATTATTGTGTTTTGTTCAAATGTAGTTTTATTTTCTGTTGTCCCTAAACCTAATTGACCATTAGAGTTTGTTCCTGTTACATATACATTGTTGTTTCCATCTCTTAAGATTGTATGTGTCTTTCCTGTTGAAGCCTGTCTTATATTTTTAACATCTTTTAGTTTTGTTGGAACATTCTTGTTTTCTTTGTCTCCTGTTCCTAATGTTGAATATGTGTTACCTCCCCAAGTATATACATATCCATCTACTGTTGTTGCTATATTTGAGATGTCGCCTGCCTCTATTGTTCCTATTTTGTCTTTTATCTCTATTTTTTGGAATTCATTTATTTTGCCTATTTCGTTGTTTCCAATTCCTAATTGTCCATATAGATTTGAGCCTGTTACAAATACTTCTCCTGCTCTGTTAAGAGCAATATAATGGCTCTTTCCACCTGATATGTCAATTATGTCATGTATTCCTTTTACTTTCTTTGGCAATACTTTATTTGTATATGTTCCTAATCCTAAGTCACCATATGCGTTTAATCCCCATGCATACAGTTCGTTGTTTTCTGTAATTACCATTGTATTGTTGTTTCCTGCAGATATTTTTATAACTTTTGGTATATTACTTACTTTGTATGGTGTATATTGGCTTGCTCTTGTATTTCCTATTTGATAGTTATTGTTTCTACCCCATGTCCATACATTACCATTACTGTCTAATGCTACATTGTGATTTTCTCCTGCTGCTATTTGTGTAATAATTGTTCCTTCTGGGAATGTTACTTCTACTGGTTCATCACTTGTTTTTACTGTCCCATTTCCTAATTGTCCATATGTATTATCTCCCCATGTAAATACTTTTCCGTCTGTTCTCAAACTTATAGTGTGACTTCCATTTGTAATTACATTTGGTGATATTGTTATTTCATTTTCTGTTTCTGGCACAACTTCTACTTGGATTACTCCTATATTATCTGTATTTTCTTGATTTGCAGTAACTATTGTAGTTCCTGTCTTTTTACCAGATAATCTTATTTTGAATTTTTTGCTTTCGTTTTGTGTTTCATCATTAACGTCATTTTCTTGTATATCTTCTAATGTTGCCACTGATGTATCTTTTGATGTGTAGTTTATATTCTTAATATCATTATTAAAGATATTAAAGTAATCTACATATCCTTCTATTGTTGTTCCTTGGTTTACTTTTAGTGTAACATTGTTTGTATTTGTTCTTATTATATCTTTTCCTACCATTACTGGTATTATGCTATTTTTGTCGTTTCTGCTTCCTAACTCACCATTTTTTCCATATCCAAATGCATCTACTTCCCCATCTTCTTTTATTGCTACTACATGGTTTGTTCCTATGTTTGCAGAAATTACATTTTCAATATTTTTATTTTCTTGTGGTGTGTTTACATCTAGTATTTCTTTGTTTTCTATTCCTAACTCATTGTTGTCATTCATTCCACAAGCATATAATTTTCCATCTGTTGTAACTATTACTGTTGTTTTGTCTCCAGCCTTAATTTCTTTTATTCCTGTAAATATGTTTTCACTGTTTTTTCTAACTGCTACAGGTGTTGTCTCGCTTGGTACATTGTTTCCGTTTGATAGTTGTCCATATGTATTGTCACCTATTGCATATGCTTTTCCATCATTTGTAAGCATTACAGTATGGTTTGTTCCTTCGTCTAAGTCTACTATTTTTCCAACTATAGGTAATTGTTCTTTTGTTGAAATGTTGTATACTTTTCCGTCTCCTGTTAATACATATTTTGATGTTATATCTACTGCATTTTCTGGTAAGTCTAGCAATTGTGCTCTTGATGAGTATCCGTTTCCCCAAGCGTATACTTTTCCTTTTGATGTTATTGCAAAACTTACATTTTCTCCAGCTTCTACTTTTACAATGTCTTGTAATTGTTTTCTGTATATATCTTTTACAACTACTGGCTCTTCATTGCTATATCCGCTTCCTGTTCCTAATTGTCCTTTTTCTCCATATCCCCATGCATATACTTTTCCTGTTTCGCTTAAAGCCAATACATGATAGTTACCTACTGATATGTCTTTTATTGTGTCTTCTATTTCTGTTTTGCTTCCGTCTTCGTTTTTTATTGTGTTTTTTATAATTTTTACTTTTTGTGGTTCATTATATGAGTTTGTATCTCCTACTCCTAGTTGTCCATATTGATTTTGTCCATGGCTCCATACTGTTCCGTCTGCTTTTAATTCAACTGTAAAGCCATCTCCTGCTTCAACTTTTGGTGTTACTTTTCCGTCTTTTGGTAATACTTCTACTTCCACATTTTTGTTAAATTTTTGTATTTCTGTGTTTAGTGTTCCTATTACACCTTCGTATGTTGCATTTAGCATTGTTTTTCCTATTGTGTTTCCTGTTACTGTGTTTCCTGCAAGTGAAGCGATTGTTTCGTTTTCTATTGTTTTGTTTACTTCTCCTGATGCTTGTTTGTTGTTTTTTAAATTAAATGAACTACTTAATGCTAGACTTATATCTTTGCTTTCTCCAACATTTAATGTTATTCTTGCTGGTTCACATGATATTTCTAGTTCACCTATTTTTTCAAATTTACTTCTTGTTGTTGTGTCTTTTAATCCTAGTTGTCCATAATCATTTAATCCAACTGTGTATACGTTTCCATCCCAGTCTACTATTGCAGTGTGTCCACCTTCTGATGCAGCTACTAGTTCTGTTTTGTATAAGTCTTGTATCTCTACTGGTTTATTTGAATGTACTGTATTTGCAGTTCTGTAGTCACCATAGTATCCAAATGTGTATACCTTACCGTCTTTATCTGTGATTATTGAATAACTATCCCCTGCTGATATATCTACTATATTAGTCATATTTGATTTTCCATCTGGTGTTACTACTTTTACCGCAGTCGATGATGATGTGTTATTTCCATTTCCTAGTTGACCATATGAGTTACTTCCCCATGCATACGCTTCTCCATCTGAAGTTAATCCTAAATAATGATTATATCCTGCTACTACTTTTATTAAGTCTTTTCCATATGATTTTGTTTCATCTAGGTTATATGCTTTTCTATTTTCTGCTAATACTAAGTTACCAGAAACATCTATAATTTTTCTTGTAAAGTTTAGTTTTACAGGTTTTGCTCCATATCCGCTTCCCCAAGCATATACTTCGCCATTTTGTGTTAATGCTATTGTCATATATTTGTATGCATTTACTTTTGTTACATTTTTTAATCCTGTAACTTTTACAGGTACTAGAGAATCTTCTCTTGTTCCATTTCCTAATTGACCATTACCATTATATCCCCATGTGTATACTTCACCTTTTTCTGTTAAAGCAATACTGTGGTAATATCCTGTTTTTACATCTGTTATTTTTTCTGTTATGTCTGTTATTTGTTGTGGTTCATCGTATTCTGTTGTGTTTCCTAAACCTAGTTCTCCATCATTATTTTGTCCCCAACTCCATACTGTTCCGTCTTGTTTTAGTGCTACAGAAAATTTATATCCTAAACTTATTTGTATATTACTATCGTTTACAACTTTTACCCAGATGCTTGTTGTTCTTTTTGTTGATGTGTCTGTTACTTTTATTTTTGTAATTCCTTGTTGTTTTCCTGTTATCATTCCTAGAGTTGTCAATTCTGCAACGTTAGAGTCTTCTATTTCGTAATTTAGTGTTCCAACTTTTGTTGTACTATCCGTATATACATTCATATCGTCTTGAATATTGAATAATAATGGATTTATTTTTTTGCTCTTATCTACCCCTACTGTTATCACTTTTTCTGGATAGTTTAGGAATCCATCTCCCATTTTGCTCAAATATGTTGCACTTGTATTTCCTGAGTTTCCTATTTGTCCATATGTGTTATCACCTGATACCCATACAGTTCCATCTTTTCTTATTATACCAGTGTTTCTATCTGCATCAGACATTTCGCCAGTTTTAATTAATATTGCATCTGTTACTTCTGTTCCATCTTCATTTAGCATTGGTTTTAGTTTTAATGAATTTGTTGTTGTTCCATTACTTAATTGTCCATATCCATTATATCCTGTTGTATATACTTTTCCGTCTTTACCTAATATTGTAGTTACACTTGAATTTAATTCTCCATATTTTGCTTTTATTTCTGTTCCATCTTCTAATGTTAATTTTGTAAATGATGCTCTATTTGATGTATCTCCTAATCCTAATTCTCCATATCTATTTCTACCTGCTGCCCATACTGTTCCATCTTCCCTGATTATTAATGTTGCATCATTTCCTGCAGATACTTTGTTTATGTCATTTCCTACTATATGTGCTCCTGTTGGTTTTTCTGCTGTGTCGCCATATCCAAGTTGTCCATAATAGTTATATCCTCTTGCAACTACATTTGAATTTGATTGCATAATTTCAACAAAACATTCTCCTGCACTTACAGATATTGCATTTGTACAGTCACTCATTTGTGTTGGAGTTGTTCTTGATGTCTCTGTATCATCTATTTGATGATAGTTTCCATCTCCCCATCCATATACATTTCCATTTTTGTCTATTGCGTATGAGTTTTCATCTCCATTTGCAACGTCTATAATGTTTTCTAAATATCCGTTTCCATCAATTCCTTTTACTCTTGTTGCATAACTTCTATATGTTCTATCTCCTAAGCCTAATTCACCGAATTCATTTTTTCCCCATGCATATACTTCACCTGTTTTTGTTAGTGCAATTGTTGTATTGTCTGTTACATCTATTTTTATTACATTTTCCAAATAAGTATTTTCATCTATTTTTACTTGTACTGATGTATTTCTATTTGTTGTATCTCCAACTCCTAATTGTCCATAATCATTTTTTCCTGTTGCCCATACTGTTCCATCTTCCTTTAGTGTTATTGTATTTCCATATCCTTGTCCTACTATTGGAACTGTAATTGCTCCTTCTTGGTTTCTATATACATTTACTATTGCTTTTGCTTTTAGTCCATTTTTTGAGTTGTATCCTGTTATTGTAGTATAACCTAATGTTTTACCTGTTACAACGCCATTTTCATCTATTGTAGCTACGTCTTCATTTGATGAAGTCCATTTCCAATCACTTTGGACTGGTTTTTCTTTTATAAATACATTGAAATTTGCTGCACTTATGACATCTATATCAAATTTTTCTCCTATTTTAATATATTCATTTTTTGCATTTAGTTTTACGTCATTTATACCAACTTGTGTAAAATATTTTGTTGATGATGTTGTTCCATTTCCTATTTGTCCATATGTATTATTTCCTGATACCCAGATAGTTCCATCTTTTTTTATTATTCCTGTATTTATATCTGGATCAGACATTTCACCTACTTTAATTAACATTGCATCTGTTACTTCTGTTCCATCTGAATTAAGCATTGGTTTTAATTTTTTTGAATTTGTTGTTGTTCCATTACTTAATTGTCCATATTCATTATATCCCGTTGCATATACTTTTCCGTCTTTGCCTAATATTGTTGTTATATTTGCATTTAGTTCCCCATATTTTGCTTTTATTTCTGTTCCATCTTCTAATGTTAATTTTGTAAATTTAGTTCTATCTGATGTGTCGCCTACACCTAATTCTCCATATCTATTTCTACCTGCTGTCCACACCGTTCCATCTTCTTTGATTATTAACGTTGAATCATTTCCTGCACATATTTTATTTATATCATTTCCTACTATGCATGTTCCTGTTGGAGTATCTGCTGTAGTTCCATTTCCTCGTTGTCCATACCTATTATATCCTCTTTCAAGTGTATTTGAATTTGATTGCATAACTGCCATAAAGCAATCTCCTGCGCTTATTGATATTGCATCTGTGCAATCACTCATTTTTGTAGGATACATTTTTGCCGTTGTTGTGTCATCAATTTGATTGTAACCTCCATGTCCCCATCCATATACATTTCCATTTTTGTCTATTGCATATGAATTTCCTTCTCCATTTGCAACATCTATAATATTTTCTAAATATCCGTTTCCATCAATTCCTTTTACTCTTGTTGCATAACTTCTGACATTTTTATCTCCTACTCCTAGTTCACCATAGTAATTTCTTCCCCATGCGTATACTTCTCCTGTTTTTGTTAATGCAATTGTTGTATCGTCTGTTACATCTATTTTTTTAACATTTTCTAGATATGTGTTTTCATCTATTTTTACTTGTAGAGATGTATTTCTATTTATTGTATCTCCAACACCTAATTGTCCATAATCATTTTTTCCTGTTGCCCATACAGTTCCATCTTCTTTTAGTGTAATTGTATTTCCATATCCTTGTCCTACTACTGGAACTGTTATTGCTCCTTCTGTATTTCTGTATACGTTTATTATTGCTTTTCCTTTTAATCCTTTTTTTGCATTATAACCTGTAATTGTTGTATATCCTATTGTTTTTCCTGTTACTGTTCCATTTTCGTCTATTGTTGCTACATCTTCATTTGATGATTTCCATGTCCAGTCGTTTTGATTTATTTTTTCTTTTGTAAATGCACTAAACATTGATGCTGATGTTACTTTTACGTCTGTTGTATCTCCTATTTTTATGTATTCATTTTTTATGTTTAATTCAACTTCGGCTTTTCCTGTTTGTGTTAAATATTTTGAACTTACATTTGTTGCATTTCCTAATTGGCCATAAGTGTTATTACCTGCTGACCATACTGTTCCATCTTTTCTAATTATTGAAAAAACTGATGGATAATATGCTGTGTCTGAATCTAATATTTTTTCTGGCATTACTAGTGCATCTGTTACTTCTGTATTATCATTGTTTAAAAGTGGTATGAATTTAGTAGAATTTGTTGTTGTTCCATTACTTAGATGTCCTTTAGCATTATATCCTGTTACATATACTTTTCCATCTGATGTCATTACGGCGGAATTATTTCCACCAGTTGTAACGTATTTTATTTTTGCTTTTGTGTCTATACTAATTTCGGTAAATTTTGTTTGAGTTGTTGTATTTCCTATTCCAAGTTGTCCATTTCCATTATATCCAGTAATATATGCTTTTCCATTTTCTCTTAAAATTACACCACCATAAGCTGCTAATTTAAAGTCATTAATATTTTCCCCTATTAATGTTTCATTACTTGATGTTGTTCCATTTCCAAATGCTCCATAGTCGTTTTGTCCCCATGCTATTGCTTTTCCACTTGCTGTAATTAGCCCAGCATTATAATATCCTCCTGTTATTTTTATTGCATTTTTTTGTCCTAAATATGTAACGCCTTTTGTACTTCCTGTTTGTCCTAAAAATAGAGTGCTATTTGAGTAACCACAAATATATATTCCACCATCTTTGTCTAAGTACATTGTATCTGAGTGGTTTGCAATTACATCAATAATATTTTGTACATATCCTGTTCCATCTTGATTTTTTACTTTTGTTGCATAAAGTACATTGCTTGTAGTACCTTGTCCTAGTTGACCTTTTGGATTATATCCCCATGCATATGCTTCGCCATTTGTTGTTAGTGCTACAGTGAATAAATTTGATGTTGATATTTTTCTTACATTTGTTAAGTATGTGTTTTCATCTATTTTTACTTGTACTGGTTTGTTACTATTTGTTGTTGTTCCATTTCCTAATTGGCCACAATCGTTTTTACCTGTTGCCCATACTGTTCCGTCTTCTTTTAATGTAATTGTGTATTCTGGTCCTACTTCTATTTGTGGTCTTGTTATTGCTCCTTCTTTATTGCTATATACGTTTATTATAGCTTTAGCCGTTGCAGCTGTTTTTGTGTTGTACCCTGTTATTGTTGTATATCCTATTGTTTTTCCTGTAACTATTCCATTGTTGTCTATTGTTGCTACATCTTCATTTGATGATGTCCATGTCCAACTTCCTTTGTTTGATGAATCTTGAATAAATGCATTTATGTTTTCACCTTCTGTTGCTTTTATTTCTAATTTATTGCCTATTTTTATGTATTCATTTCTTACATTTAATTTTACCTCATCTGCTCCTACGTTTGTTAAGTATATTGCATTTAATGTTGTTCCATTTCCTAGTTGTCCATATGTATTTCCTCCTACTGTCCATATTGATCCATCTTTTCTTATTAATGCAAAAAGTGTATGTTTTACATTTGTTGCATCTCCTATTTTTTCTGGTATTACTAATGCATCTGTTACTTCTGTATTGTCATTATTTAATAATAATTTAAATTTGTTAGAATTTGTTGTTGTTCCATCACTTAATTGTCCGTTTTTGTTATATCCTGTTTCATATACTTTTCCATCTGATGTCATTATTGCGGATGTGTTGCCACCAGGTGCAATATATTTTATTTTTGATTCTGTATCTATACTAATTTCTGTATATGTTGATTTGCTTGTTGTGTTACCTATTCCAAGTTGTCCATAATTATTTAGACCTGCTGAATATGCTTTTCCATTGTCTTTTAGGAACATACCGCTATAGCATGTTAATTTAAAGTCATCTATATCTTCGCCTATTGTTGTTTTGCCTATTATATTATCTGTTGTTGTTCCATTTCCTAATACTCCATATGAATTTTTACCCCATGCTATTGCTTTTCCACTTGATGTAACTATTCCTACAGTTTGATATCCTCCTGTTATTTTTATTGCATTTTGTTGTCCTAAATATGTAACTCCTTTTGTACTTGCTGTTTTTCCTAAATATAAAGTCGTGTCTGTGTAACCACAAATATATAATCCTCCGTCTTTGTCTAGATATAATGTGTTTGAATGGTTTGCAATTACATCAACAATATTTTGTAATGGTCCTGTTCCATCTTGATTTTTTATTTTTGTTGCATATAAAATTTTACTGTCCCCTTGTCCTAGTTGTTTACTTTCATTATCTCCCCATGCATATGCTTCTCCATTAGTTGTTAATGCCACAGTATAGTAATTTGATGTTGATATTTTTCTTATATTTGTTAAGTATGTATTTTCATCTATTTTTACTTGTACTGGTTTGTTACTATCTGTTGTTGTTCCATTTCCTAATTGTCCATAATGGTTTCTTCCTGTTGCCCATACTGTTCCATCTTCTTTTAATATAATTGTACTATCTAATGCAACTTCAACTTGCGGTTTTGTTATTGCTCCTTCTTTGTTGTTGTATACATTGATTATTACTTTTCCTTTTAAGTTTTCTTTTGAATTATGTGCTGTTATTGTTGTATACCCTATTCCTGTTCCTGTAACTACACCATTGCTGTTTACTGTCGCTACATCTTTGTTTGATGATGTCCATGTCCAATCACTTTGATTTGTTTTTTCTGGAATGAATACATTGAATTTTTCTATTTCTTGTATATCAATATCTAGTGTATCTCCTATTTTTATGTATTCATTTCTTGCATTTAATTGAACATTTTCTTCTCCCATTTTTATTAATTTATTTGAATTTGATGTTGTTCCATTTCCTATTTGTCCATATGTGTTTTCACCTGCAATCCAAATTGAGCCATCTTTTCTTAAAATCACATTATTTCTTGAATTTGAGTCTGAATAGCACGTTCCTGGTGCTATTGCTATAGCATCTGTTACTTCTGTTCCATCTTCATATGTCATTACTTTTGGGTATTTTGCACTTGTTGTTGTTTGGTCTCCAATTTGTCCTTTTCCATTATATCCTGTTACATATGTTTTACCATCTGTTCCAATAAGTTGAAGGTTTCTTGAGCCCGCTTTTATTGTTTTTGCTTTTAATGCATTTCCGTCTTTATCTTTTATTTGTGTAAATGTTGTTCTATTTGTTGTGTCCCCTAGTCCTAATTGTCCATAATTGTTTAATCCAGATGACCAAATTGTTCCATCTTCTTTTAAAATATATCCACTATATCCATTAAATTTAATTTCATTTATTTCGTTTGATAAGCACGTTTCTGTAGAACTAGTTGTTGTTATTGGCGCATATCCAATTTCTCCGTATTTATTATATCCCCATGTCCATGTTTCACCATTTGCTTTTATTGCTCCAATTACGCCATATCCTACATTTGCACATATAAAATTAGAAATTTTGCTTAATTTAACAGGTGTATATGATGTTTCATTTTCTAAAAGTTCATAATCTTGTCCATTTCCCCATGCATATAGGTCTCCGTTTTTATCAACTACAATTGCTGTTGTGTGTCCAATAGATATATCTATGATATTTTCTAAATATCCATTTCCACCTACGCCTTTAACTTTTGTTGCATATTTTCTTGTTGTTGTATCTCCTAATCCTAAAACACCATAGTCATTATATCCCCATGTATATACTTCTCCATCACTTGTTAAAGCCATTGCTTGTGCACGCATTGCTGTTATTTTTACTACATTTGTTAAATATGTACTTGCATTTATTTTTATTTGTACTGGTGTAGTTCTGTTTGTTGTATCTCCTTGTGCACATGTTCCTATATCATTTCTGCCTACTGACCAAACTGTTCCATCTTCTTTTAAGATTAATGTAAAGCCTTCTCCTTCTTCTATTTGTGGTGTTGTTATTGCTCCTTCTTTGTTTCTGTATACGTTTACTATTGCTTTTGCTTTATACCCTGTTTTTTGATTATAGGCTGTTATTGTTGCATGTCCAAGTCCTTTTCCTACTACATTCCCTTTACTATCAACTGTTGCTACATCCTCATTTGATGAAGTCCATGTCCAGTCACTTTGGTTTATATTTTCTCCTGTTGAATCAATTACTTCAGTTTTTAAAGTTTCACCAATTTTTATAAATGTGTTTCTGTAGTTTAATTTATAATTTTTTATAAAAAATAAATTATGACTATTATTCCAAGAGTATTCCCCATAATATACTCCTGCTGAATTTTCTGTAAAGTTTTCGTTTGTTTTACTATTGTTTATTAAATCTGCTAATTCTGTTTCTTTTGTTCCAAAGCTGTCTACTATAACGTTTGTTTCTGTTCCATCTGTTGCTACATTTGTTGCAATATTTGTAAATGTCGCACTACCTGAATATCTTTTTTCAAAACTTCCTGTATCATGGAAAAATGTACAATTTTTAACTCTTAAACTTCCTCCACCATTGTAATATAAATATGCTGCACTATTTGTCCCACATATTCTGAAAAATACATTTTCTACTCTTCCATCACACCATCTGAATATAGATTTTTGCCAACTATCACCATTTTTAGGATAATATACATATGTCAAATTTCTTACAAGTGTATTTTTATTTGTTATCTGAAATGCTGCTCCATCCCTTTTGGTTGTTTCTGATCCATCATATTCAAGTATTGTTTTTTCATTATCTCCAAATATTTCTAATGCTTTTCCTTGGTCATATATTCCTGGTTCTGTATAACTGCTTAAAGTCATTGGTTTTAATTTATATGTTCCGGCCATTACATAAATTGATTGTCCACTTCCGGCCATATTTATTGCTTTTGCTAATGTTGCATATGGTTTATCTTTTGTTCCATCTCCTGTTTCATCATTACCTGTTGTAGAAACGCAAATATCCACACGGTCTTTTTGAACTTCACTTGATGTAAAAGAAGTTTCTGAGCCTGTTGCATTTGTTAATGTGCTTATTCCTTTAGCAATAATACTGTTTTGTTTGTTTACTACTTTGTCTGCTGCTACTATTGAGCATATTACTGTTAATGTACAAATTATTGCCATTATTTTGCTTTTTATTTTCCTACTGAATTTTTTACTTAGCTTCACTTTTCCTCTTCTCCTTCTTTTACTTCAAATTTCTTGTTGCTTTAATTTTTATAATTAATATATATAATTTTAAATATTATTATTTTTTTTTACAACTATAGCTATTTATA